>ENA-OROH01000036-OROH01000036.1-human-gut-metagenome-genome-assembly--contig:-NODE-36-length-137334-cov-8.135119_pt1 | contig 137334 bp, 120 predicted proteins | sample MGYA00242125_ERZ509042 | MGnify/ENA primary metagenome ERZ509042 (study PRJEB26280, sample SAMEA2338738) | human gut metagenome | biome: human gut; feature: human-associated habitat; material: faeces... | reverse complement strand
AAACAACAACGTTTTTGAATTCCTGGTTGATTTTAACCACTTTGAATTCCATTGTCTTACCTACAAATACATCGTAGTCGCGGATAGGTTTCACATCAATTTGAGAACCCGGCAAGAATGCTTCGATACCGAATACGTCCACAATCATACCACCCTTAGTGCGGCACTTGATGTAACCCTTAATAATTTCTTCATTTTCAAGAGCAGCGTTTACGCGGTCCCAAGAACGAGTAGCACGTGCTTTTTTGTGTGACAGAATTAACTGTCCTTTTTTGTCTTCCTGATTTTCAATGTATACTTCTACAGTATCACCTATTTTCAAATCTGGATTGTAACGGAATTCATTTAAAGGAATGATACCGTCTGATTTGTAGCCGATATTGACAACTACTTCGCGTTTGTTCATTGCAATAACAGTACCGTCTACAACCTCGCGGTCGTTTACTTTGTTCAGCGTACCGTCATAAGCTTTTTCAAGATCTTCGTGGCTCATGCTGGTTACAGCTTCGCCGTTTTCATAAGCATCCCAGTTGAAATCTTCAACAGGAGTGATGTTTTTTAAATTTTCCATTAATAAAATTGTTAAAATTCTCAGTTAATTACGTTAGACATTATATTGATTATCTAATTTCGGGCGCAAAGATACAATAATTTACTGAATCACAAATAGATTTGAGGCTTTTTCTTTAAATTTGAATATTTAATTGTCTAATTATAAACCGATATTGAATTATGTTCATATCTTTGCGATAATATAAATCTATTTAGCAAATGCTACCATCCATACTATTAGCGGTTGTTGCTTTATTTTTTATGATAAAGTGGTGGCTCGAAACAAAGAAAACAAAAAGTCTGAATAAGGAAGTTCTTGCCCAAAAGAACGAACTTGGTTTAAACAAAGATTTTTCGGATGCCATCTTACGCAATATCGATGCGTACATTGTATTGGCCAATCGTAATTTTCTGGTAGAGAAAACCAATTATTATAGTTTGAACAGTGAAAAGGATGACTGTGTCCTTCACAGGGTGGGGGAATTGCTTCGGTGCAAAAATGCGTTGGATTCCGGTGCATGCGGCACTCACGAGAATTGTAAATCCTGTCCGGTGCGTGCTTCCATCGAAAGGTGTTTTCGCGAAAAAAACAGCTTTTCCCGGTTGGAAGCTCCGATGAGGCTTTATTTGTCGGATGACACTGATAACTACGTGGATTGTGTGGTGAGTGTTTCGGGGGCATATATGGTGCAGAACAGAGATGAAAAGGTGTTGCTGACCGTGAGAGATATTACGCGTTTGAAGAAGGTACAGGAAGAACTGGAGGCGGCCAGGCGGGTGGCGGAAGTGGCAGGTGAACAGAAGACAGCTTTCCTGGCTAATATGAGCCATGAAATTCGGACTCCGCTGAATGCGATAGTTGGTTTCGCGGGATTGTTGTCCAATGCTTCCGAATCCGAACGTAATTCTTATGTTGAGATAATCAAAGGTAATACGAATATGTTGTTGCAGTTGGTTAATGATATTCTGGATATGTCAAAGATAGAGGCGGGGACATTGGAGTTTATTTATTCCGATACGGATGTTAATCAGATAATGCGTGAACTGGAAGGAATTTTCCGGCTGCGTCTGGAAGAGGCTGACAGTCCGGTGCGTATTGTGTTTGAGCCTTGTCTGCCGGTCTGCTTTATTCATACCGAAAAGAACCGGGTGTCACAGGTACTTTCCAATTTTCTGTCGAATGCATTCAAGTATACCAAAGAAGGCAGCATCACTTTAGGATATAAGGTGCGGGAGGATGATATCTACTTCTATGTGCAGGACACGGGAGCCGGCATTCCGGCCGGGAAGGTGGATAAAGTCTTTGAACGTTTCATGAAACTGGATGCCAAAAAGCAGGGCACGGGTTTGGGGTTGTCTATCAGCCGGACCATTATCAAGAAACTGGGCGGTGAGATAGGGGTATTCTCGGAATACGGCAAAGGTTCTACTTTCTGGTTTACCCTGCCGGTGAAACCTTTTGATTTTTTACCTTTGCAGCAACGGACGGAAGACGTTTCGGAAACCGTTGAATTCAATGAAACCGAATACGATGCGGGGGCTGTTCGCCGAACCATTCTGATAGCCGAGGACATGGACGACAATTATCTGCTCTATAAGATTTATCTGGAAAAACACTATGATTTGATCCGTGCCACAAACGGTGAAGAAGCCGTTTCCAAATACCTGGAATGCAATCCGGATATTATTTTGATGGATATAGGCATGCCCGTGGTGGACGGTTATCAGGCAACGGATGCCATTCGCCAGCTGTCTTCCGATATCCCCATTGTGGCGGTAACGGCTTTTGCATACGATGAAGACAGAAGAAAAGTAATGTCCAGAGGCTTCAACGGTTATTTATCAAAGCCTCTGAACAAAGATGAACTATTGAAAATGCTTCATAAGATGGGTATCTGATATTTTAATCTTCCAGTGAATAGTCAATGGTAGTCACCACGCGTATTCGTTTGATATAAGGAGTATTGGCATCGCGGTCTTCGATGCTGAATTGTCCTTGATAAGCTCTTTTTATCTTTCCCAGTTCACTGTCCGAGTCTTTGGCAAACTTGATGGCGGCGGCGCGGGCGTTCTTTGTTGCTTCTTCTATCATCTGAGGTTTCACGGCATTGAGCCCTGTAAAGTCATACTGCACGTTGTAGCGGTAATCTCCTCCGGTAATGGCGATGCCCTGCTTCAGAAGCTCACTCTGTTCTTTTATCAGATTACGGACAAGTTCCACTTTGTCGGATGTAACAGTGATGACAGTTGTAATATTATAACGGAATTGAATCGGATTACTATTATAACGGTCGGCCTGCAAGTCGATAAGTTCGGGAGCATTGATACTGATTTCCTGCTCCGTGATACCTTTTTGTTTGAGGAAAGTGACGATAGTCTGATTCGTATTATTAATCTTATTATATAAGGCAGGCAAGTCATTTCCCACTTCCTTGTACATCAGAGGCCAAGTAACCTTGTTGGCAGGCACTTCCATTTCAGCCAATCCTTTGACGGTTACTACCCGGTCTTTACCGGCGAAAGTATCCAGTCCGTTTTTGATAAAATACCCCATAATCAGCATACCTATTGCTAAGATAATGGCTTCCGGTTTCCAACTTTTCATGTCTTAATTGTTTTTAGTTATACAATTTATTTCTTATTATAAATGTCCAAGACCTTTTTTACTGAACCATATTTCTGCAACAATTGTTTAGCCTTTTTTTCGTCTAGCTGCAGTTCCTCCATAATCATTCTCATTCCCCGGTCTACCAGTTTTTGGTTGCTTAGTTGCATATTGACCATTCGGTTTCCTTTCACCCTTCCCAGTTTTATCATCACGGAAGTGCTGATCATGTTGAGAATCATTTTTTGCCCTGTGCCGCTTTTCATGCGCGAACTGCCGGTCACAAACTCCGGGCCCACAATCATTTCGATGGGAATATCCACTGCGTGTGAGAGGGGAGAATCAGGATTGCTGCTGATTCCTGCTGTCAGTATGCCTCTTTTCCGTGCCTGTTGCAATGCGCCGATGACATAAGGCGTTGTTCCCGAAGCGGCAATGCCTATCACGGTATCTTTGTCACTGATGTGGAAAGCCTGCAATTCTTCCCATCCCTTCAACGTATCGTCTTCCGCATTTTCCACCGGATGCCGCAGAGCCGTTTCGCCTCCGGCTATTATACCTATTATATAAGTATCGGGCATACCGAAAGTCGGTGGAATCTCCGAAGCATCCAATACCCCCAGGCGTCCGCTGGTTCCGGCTCCGATATAAAATACCCGTCCGCCTTGCTGCATCCGTTCCACGATGCCTGTTACCAGTCTTTCTATGTGGGGAATACAGGAGCGCACGGCCAAGGCTACTTTTTGGTCTTCCTCATTGATACCTTCCAATAAGCTTCGCACGGACAACTGTTCCAGGTCTTCGTGCAAAGACGGCTGCTCGGTTATTTTAATAAAACTCATATTCTGAAATGATAATTTATCAACCCTTCCATCGGACTCTTTATTATCTTGCCGACTTGAATGCCCAATGCATCGGCTGCTTCTTTCACCTCCGCCCGGAAATGCCATGCGATGGAACCGATAAAATGAACCGGGCAACCGGCATATTCGTACAGCATCACATTTCTTTTGAAGAAATCGGTGAAGCAGGAAAGCAGCAACGTATGAATCTCCGCTCTTTGCCGGTGTGCGGATAAGAAAGGAGTGAGGCTTGCCAGAAAACGGTTGGCAAGCGGCTGCCGATATACTTTGTCCAAGATAAGGGCAGGCGTCAACTCATATTCTTTCAGCAGCAGTTCGCACAAGTCGGGGGGAAGCTGTTTTTTGAGGCAGTCACCCACCAGGCGTTTACCCAGCACGGCTCCGCTTCCTTCGTCCCCCAATATGTACCCCAGTGGAGAAACATTGGAAACTACTCTTTCACCGTCGTACTCGCAGGAATTCGATCCTGTTCCCAATATACAGGCAATGCCTTTCGTGTGTCCGCACAAGGCGCGGGCGGCTCCCGACAAGTCACTTTCCACCGCAACATGGGCGTGTGGGAAACATTCGGTGAGGGCATCTGCTACGATGCATACCTTTTCGGGCGTGCAGCCGGCGCCATAGAAATAAAGTTCGGTGACGGTGTCTTTTTCCGTCAACTGCGGGAAAAGGTTTTCTGTTATTTGCCGGCTTATTTCTTTGGTGGAAAGATAAAACGGATTGATGCCGGGAGTTTGGACTATCCGGTAATCCGTTTGGCTGTTGCCGATGCACCAATCGGTTTTGGTGGAACCACTGTCTGCTATTACAATCATGGTTACTGGTTAATGGTTATAGTGTACGCAAAGATATGAATAATAATTGAAAGTGAGTGCCTAATCAACAAAACAAGTCTATTTAGACGTCGGATATTATTTAACCACCCCCGTGGTTAACTTTAATCACCTACGTGACTAACTTTAACCACCCGGGTGGATAGACTTAACCACGGACGTGGTTAAGCAATAACGTATGATGCTCACGGGCTTTTCTAACTAATCTTCTTTTTCTTTCGAATATAATTAGAAGATTGGTGGAATGATACTAAAAAGTGGTGGTAGAGGGCTTTTAAACGGTAAAAGAACTGCTACTGCCACCACTTGGATAAGTCGTTTATTGATAGGCGGTTGTATATGATAAATCTTCTATGGTGGTAGCAGTGACAGTAGAAATGAAAAACTCGGTTGAGGCTGAATTTAGGAAAAATCTGTCAATAAGACCTTCCTTTGAATACGCTTGATTTATCCAATGGCAACAGAGTGCCTGATAAGGTAAGTCTGTTGGAATGAAAATTAGGAAGAATATCCACTGTTGCATTGTTGCCGCCATTGGCCAGTGAAATATTGACTTGGGCAGAAATACCTACACCTGTGATATTCATTGCCAGACGGATGTTGCCTTTTTTGTCTGTGGTCACTTTGTAGCCGGACACATTGCCGTCTACAGTTACTCCACCCAAGCCATTGGGACCGCTTACAGGTATATTGAAAGCTACCTGTACGGAGCCTTTATTACCATTGACTGTCACAAAATTTGTGTTTGAAGAGACAAATGCAGTTCTGCCCCGTTTAAAGATAACCTGATCCGCTTCCAGGGTAAAGCTTTTGTTTTCTATGGCTTGTTTGGCTTCTTCAAACAATGCCTGCTCCATGGCTCTTTTAGCTTCCTTTCGTTCTTGACGACTCAGCTTTTTTTCAGATGTTTGTGCTTGTGCGTATCCTACGCAGCCAAACAATACAACTGATACCAATAAAATAATTTTTTTCATATATCTTCTGTTTTATATGTTATCGTCTGAAAAGGAAACAATGCAATGGCTTGTATTGTTGAATTTAACATTAACTTTTTAAGGTTTTCTTTCCAAATTCGGGATGAATCTTCAGCAAAGCCGTGACTCCGAATGTGGCGATGCAACATATCATAATCCAAATAAAAAAGTGGTTGTATCCCAAGTGCTCTTGCAGCCATCCGGCAGCCATTCCCGGAATCATCATGCCAAGCGCCATAAAAGCGGTACAGATGGCATAGTGTGCCGTCTTGTGCTCGCCGTCGGCAAAGTAAATGAGGTAGAGCATGTAGGCTGTGAATCCGAAACCGTATCCGAACTGTTCGATGAAGATGCAAATGTTGACAAACAACAAGGAATCCGGTTGTGCATAGCTGAGGTATACATAAACAAAATCAGGTAACGAGATAGCCCATACCATGGGCCAAAGCCAGCGTTTAAGACCTCCCCGGGCTACGGCAATGCCTCCCAAAATGCCTCCTAACGTAAGTCCTATGATACCGACTGTTCCTTGCACGAATCCTACTTCTTCGGTAGTAAGTCCCAAGCCTCCTTTTTCTATCGGGTCGAGCAAGAAGGGGATTCCCATTTTGGCTAATTGGGCTTCGGGAAGTCGGTATAGCAGCATGAATGCAATGGCAACGGTGGCGTGCTTTTTTTGGAAGAAGGTGGTAAAGGTGGTAAAGAATTCTTTCATCAGTCCGGAAGCGGATACTTCCTTTGCCGGATGGTCGGCAGCCGGATGGGGGAGGATGAAACGATGGTAAAGCCACACGGTAAGAAAGATGCCGGCAAGCACAAAGAAGGTGATGGACCATGCGTATGGAATGTTGCCTGTCACCGTTTCCAACCGGCCTGCCAGCATGATGAGCAGCCCTTGTCCGGCAATGGTGGCAATACGGTAGAAGGTGCTGCGGATACCTACAAACAGTGCTTGCTCGTGAGAATCGAGCGCCAGCATGTAAAATCCGTCGGCGGCAATGTCGTGTGTGGCAGAACTGAAGGCGAGCAGCCAGAACAGGGCGAGCGTCAGTTGAAAGAAATATTCCGTGGGGATGGTGAAGGCAATACCTGCCAGTCCTGCACCGATGAGCATCTGCATGGTGACAATCCATCGGCGTTTGGTCTTGATGAGGTCGATGAACGGACTCCACAGCGGCTTGATGACCCAGGGCAGGTTGAGCCAGCCGGTATAGAAGGCCAGCTCGGTATTGCTGATGCCCAGCCTTTTATACATGACAAGCGAGATGATGGTCACTGCCACGTATGGCAATCCTTGCGCAAAGTAGAGGGTGGGTATCCATGCCCACGGTGATGTCTTTTTCATGATTACCTGTAAGATTGGATTAATAGAAACGGCGGATGTCTGCTCCTTTATAGTAGTGTAGCAGAATCTTGTCGTATGTATAGCCTTGCTCACCCATGACAGCGGCACCGATTTGGCATAAGCCTACTCCGTGACCCCAGCCGGCGCCTGTCAGCAGGAACCATTCCGGCACACCGTCTTTCAGTTCTCCTTTGTCGATGACAAAAGCCGAACTGAACAGATGGGAGGAGGAGAGGGTGCGACGAATTTCCAGTTCCTTTCCGATAATGAGGGTCTTCAGGGTGCCTACGATTTTTAGTTTGCAGATACGTCCCGACTTTCCTCGCCGGACAGGAATTAAATCGAGGATGCTTCCGTAATCGGTTTTGGTGTTCAGTCGGATGAGCTCTGCCAGTTCCTCTTGTGTGTAACGCACTTTCCAACGATAGAAGTTTGTCGTTTCGCGGTCGTAGTTGTTCAGTATCTGTGAAATGATTTTCTTGTCGTCGGTGTTGCAGAACGCCGGGGGAGAGGTGCGTATCCAGCGTTCGGCTTCCGCTTCCTGAGTCAGGTCGGGGAGCGGTTGCGAGGCTTCTTTTCCGTCATCTCGTATGGCGGACAGATAGGGATAGTCCTTATCTTCCCAGCAGTAACCGAATTCTTCGGTTACTCCTCCGCAACATTTGGAGAAACGGGCATCGCAAATGCCTTGACCGTACATGAGCAGTTGGCCGCGTGTGGCGCGGACAGCTTCGGCGACTGTTGCGTTCGATGCTTTGGTGATTCCCTGATAACGCTGGCAGTGGTCGTCGGCACACACGTCGAAGATGGTGTGGTCTTCGCGGTCATACCAGCGGATGTATTCGTTTTCGGTCTTCACAAAGGAGAAGAATCCTTCATTCTTGTTGCATAGAGCCTTACGCTTTTCCATTTGGGCAAAAAGCCAGCTTCGCGAAACGACTGCATGTGCTTTCAAAAACTCCAGTGAAGAGGTGGCGTTCATTTCCGAGGAGATGACGCTTATCAGATAGTCTTCTACCGGAAGGATGTTGATGGCTGTTATTTTGCCTTCATCCACCACCAGTTTCAGCGTTCCCATAAAGCTTTGGGTTTCCTGACGCTCCCAATGAAAATTGATGCCGATGGTCACATCATAGAGGGAGAAGGAAGTGCGTTCGTCTTGTGGGGTGAATGTCAGCTCACGATACAGATTGCCGTTCCACAAAATGCCTCCTTCACTGAAAGAGACGCTTTGTTCGCCACATACGGTTTCTCCTTTGGCAAAAAAACGGCCGTTCAACGAAAAATGGATTTCTTGTGCATTTACTATTCCTACATTTATTTCGGGCTCTTTCATCATACTCTGTCTCTTTTTCGGTACTTCTTAATTATTTCCTGTGCATCTTCGCGTGGCAGTCCGACTTCTTGCAGAATTTGTCGGATGTCTTCGGTTGATATCTTTTCAAAATCTTCTTTGCGCGGTGTGACAATGATGCCTGCCATATCAAGGGTACCCGGACTGACAAGCATTTGTTTGCCGGCTTCGGCACTGTAACATTCGGGACGGTGCTTACAGCGCGGAATGATAAGGATGATTTGTTTTTCATCTTCTTGCCATGCCAGTATGTTTACTTTCGGTTCCGGTTCGTTATTGCTGCACGGCAATTCTTTCATTATATTGGTGAACAAGGACTCGTCTTTTTTTCCGTCACGGCACTGTTCGATGCTGAACAGGGGGCAGACGTAACTGTCGATGTAGTGCAGGACGGATGAATGGCTGATTGATGCGAGCCTTTCTTTTCCGCTGTCCGTCCGGCGATAGAAAGCAATCAGTGGAACGTGCTCCGTCGGAACTCCCTGAAAATGCAGATGGTCGGGGGCAGAGGCTCCGCAAAGTGCTCCGTTGTAGAATAAGGCGTATTCGTCGGGCAATTCATTGAGGAGAGTGCTGACGGTGTTGCAAAAATCAGCAGGCAGGATCTGTTCCCGGTGTTCGGCAGATGGGATGGTGATATGATAGGGGAGTATCGGATAAGGATTGACACACAGATTGTATCCGTCTCCGATGGGACAGACGCGCTGGTCTTCGGGTTGATTTTTTCTGCAAAGAAAACAGGGACGGGAGAGAATGCTTTCTTTGTCGGTTTTGGCTCCGGTGGAAACCATGCGTGCCGGGTTGTGCTGCACAGTAAACGGGATGCCGCAAATCACTTCTTGCTTGACAAGCGCTTTTCTTAAAGCGGCAAGGTTGTCGCTTGCCGTCTGCCATTCGGCAAATTGTTTTTCTATAAAATGCTTGTTTTGTGCTTTGCTTTTATTACCGTCGTTTTGGTTGTGCTGTTCGTTATAGCACCGGCGGAGATTGATTTCGTGTGTGCGGAGGCTGTCTTTGTAATGGTTGTTGGTGTTGACTTGCTCAATGCCGAGTGCGGCATCCGAGTTGCCCTCCCAACGCCGGCAAAGGTATAGTTCATCGTAAATCCGTCCTATCTTATAGGTGCGCGAGAAGGCGAGGCCCAATGCATAGTCTTCTCCGTAGCTGACGTTGGGCACTCCGATTTCTCTTAAAAGGGGAGTGAAGAAGGCGCGGGGAGCACCCAGCCCGTTGATGCGCAGGGCATTGTTGTGCCCGTTGTCCGGTGTCCATTCTTTGTGGTCTATGATACCCGGAGCAATGGTGCTCAGGTGGAAATCCGTCATTCGGTACGTGCCTATCACCATGGCGCATTGTTCTTTATAGAAAGTGTTTACGATGGTTTGCAACGTCTGCGGACTGCTATAGAGGTCGTCGCTGTCCAGTTGTATGGCGAAGCGGCCGCATAAGGGATGATGGACTGCGAGGTTCCAGCAGCCGCCTATGCCCAAATCGGTGCGTTCGGGTTGTAGGTGTATGACTTGCGGATGGTCTTTATAATGGGCAATCACTTCGGATGTGCCGTCTGTGGAGTGATTGTCAACGATGATGATATTGAAAGGAAAGTCCGTTTGCTGTTCGAGGGCGGAACGGATGGCGTCGTCGATGGTGCGGACTCTGTTTCTTACGGGGATGATGACGGAAGCTTCATAGGTAAATGTTTCTGTTCGGAAGTTTACCTTTTTGAAATTAGACGGCAAATAGACACCTGTTCTTTTCAGGTATCCGGTGAAGGCCTGTTCCATTTCAATCTGTACTTCGCGGTTGCGTGGGTTGACGTAATCGAACTGCTTTTCGCCCGACAAGCGGTTGTCTTCTTCTATTTCAGTGTATAGGTATTCATTGATGTGGACAATTCGGCCTGTTTCGGCAATGAACAAGCGAGTGGCATAAAGTCCGGCATACCGATAGTCTTCGCGCTCGTTCTCCATCATTCCGGCTGCCCCGATCAGGTATTCGCTTCTGAATGCCAGCAGAGCCCCGAAGTCGAAGTCATCGCGTACACTTCCCGGTTGGTAATCAATGGCGGGATGCTTTTTCTTTTCTCCCTCTTTCCACTCGTAATGGTCGGCATAGACCATGCCGGTCTTCCGGTCTTGCAGGAAGTCGGCTATGCGTTCCAAAGCCATGTAGCCTAATTCAAACGGAGATGCTTTGGTATATAATAAAGTGAAAGGGGTGTCTGCTTTCTGAGCAATCTTCTTTATCGTATCACTGCTGTTCAAGGAGTCAATGGTGAACGGTTCACATCCTGCAGGAACGGATGGCATTGAGCCATGAGCGGTTGTCAATAAATAGATTTTGTTTACAACAATGCTGTCTTTCAATGCTGTAACAACTTTGTCTATTGCTGTGTTTTCTTCGTATGGAATAAAACAATTAATTGTTTTTCTCATCTTTAAATGTATTTCTCAGCGCAAAGATAGGCAATATATATTATTTTTTCTCTACCTTTGTACGCTAATTGTCTTTTTAAATAGAATGGAAACTCCAAAAACGGTATTACTTGGCAAGACATTGAATGAGATTCAGCACATAACGCAGAATCTGGGAATGCCTAAATTTGCTGCAAAGCAGATTGTATCTTGGTTGTATGAGAAGAAAGTCGTTTCGATAGATGAAATGACTAACCTGTCACTGAAGCATCGTGAGATGTTGAAAGGCAGCTATGAAATCGGAGCATCTGCACCGGTGGAAGCTATGCGCTCGGTGGACGGGACGGTGAAGTATCTGTTTCGTACGCCGACCGGGAATTTTGTAGAGGCTGTATATATACCGGATGAAGACCGGGCTACCTTGTGCGTTTCTTCACAAGTGGGGTGCAAGATGAATTGTAAGTTCTGCATGACAGGAAAGCAAGGTTTTACGGCCAACCTGACTGCCAACCAGATTCTGAACCAGATATATTCTATACCGGAACGCGATACGCTGACCAATCTTGTGTTTATGGGGATGGGAGAGCCTTTTGACAACTTGGATGAAGTGCTGAAGGTGCTCGAAATACTGACCTCTGATTATGGCTATCATTGGAGTCCGAAAAGAATAACTGTATCTTCCGTTGGATTGAAAAAAGGATTGGAACGTTTTTTGAATGAGAGTGACTGCCATCTGGCTATCAGTATGCATACTCCTTTCCCATCGCAGAGAAAAGAACTGATGCCTGCCGAAAGAGCTTTCTCTATTACCGAAATTGTAGATATATTGCGTAATTATGATTTCAGTAAGCAAAGGCGGTTGTCTTTTGAATATATTGTGTTTAAAGATGTGAATGATTCTTTGGTGTATGCCAAAGAAATTGTTAAATTGCTGCGTGGCATCGACTGCCGCATCAATTTAATCCGTTTCCATGCCATCCCGAATGTTAATTTGGAAGGAACGGACATGGAAACAATGGTGGCATTTCGTGATTATTTGACACAACACGGAGTTTTTGCTACTATTCGTGCATCAAGAGGGGAGGATATATTTGCGGCGTGCGGAATGTTGTCGACAGCTAAACAACAGAAAGAAAAAGGTGTTACACTATAGATTATTAAATATAATACCATAAGAATTATGAAACGAATAGCATTCTATTTGAGTTTGGTACTGGTAGTGCTGGTGCTGGCTTCTTGTAAGAAAGGACAGAAAAACTTGTTTACTCCGACTTCCAGCGGAAGACCTTACGAAGTGTTGGTGGTGGTAAATAAGGCAGTGTGGGATCGCCCCGCAGGACGTGCATTATTTGATGTGCTGGATACGAATGTTCCCGGATTACCTCAGGCAGAACGCTCTTTCCGTATTTCAAATATCGCTCCCGAACACTTTGACCGTGTCATGAGGATTTTCCGTAATATCATTGTTGTTGATATTCAGGATATCTATACACAGCCTAAAATAAAATTTTCGCGTGATGTTTATGCTGCACCGCAAATGATTATGACTATTCAGGCACCTGATGAAAAAGAGTTTGCAGACTTTGTGGAAAAGAACAAGCAGGTGATTATCGATTTCTTTGTGAAATCTGAAATCAATCGCCAGATAAACTTGCTGAAAGAAAAACATAATGATGCCATTTCAGCCAAAGTGGGCAGTATGTTTGACTGTGATGTCTGGATTCCTCAGGAGTTATCGAATTATAAGGTCGGTAAAGATTTCTTGTGGGCTTCTACCAACCGTGCCTCTGCCGATATGAATTTCGTAATATATTCTTATCCTTATACAGACAGGAATACCTTTACTAAAGAGTTCTTTGTACATAAACGTGATTCGGTGATGAAAGCCAATATTCCGGGTGAACGTGAAGGTATGTACATGGCTACCGACTCCATGTTTGTCGATGTCAAGAATATTATGGTAAAAGGCGAATATGCTCAGGAAGCGCGCGGATTATGGGAAATGGAAGGCGACATGATGGGTGGCCCGTTTGTTTCTCATGCCCGGGTAGACCGTGCCAACGGACGCGTGATTGTTGCTGAAGCGTTTATCTATTCTCCCGATAAAATGAAACGTAACCTGATGCGCCAGATGGAGGCTTCACTTTATACGTTGAGATTGCCGAATGAAACGCTGCTGGACGAAGTGGTGGTCAATGCCGACATCCCTGAAGAAAAGGTGGATTCAACTGCAAAAGCAGAATAAAATAGAACAGATTAATAATAACTAAATGGAAGATAATAACAAGATAAGAGTTGGTATTACTCACGGGGATATCAACGGGGTGGGATATGAAGTCATTCTGAAGACTTTCGCAGACCCTACTATGCTGGAACTTTGTACACCTATTATTTACGGATCACCGAAGGTGGCGGCTTATCATCGTAAAGCAATGGATATTCAGGCAAATTTTAGCATCATCAACTCGGCTGATGATGCTATGCCGGATAGACTGAGTATTCTGAACTGTACGGAAGATGAACTGAAAGTGGAGCTTTCAAAACCTACAACAGAGGCAGGAAAGGCTGCTTTGGATGCTTTGGAAAGAGCTTTGCAGGATTATAAAGATGGCTTGATAGACGTATTGGTTACAGCTCCTATCAATAAAAATACCATTCAGTCGGAAGCATTCCATTTTCCCGGACACACCGAATATATCGAGGAACGTGTGGGCGAAGGACAGAAGGCTTTGATGATTTTACTGAAGAATGATTTTCGTGTGGCATTGGTGACAGGTCATGTGCCGGTTCGTGATATAGCCAAAGATATTACGAAAGAACTGATTATGGAGAAACTTGCCATCTTCCATCGTTCTTTGAAAGAGGATTTCGGAATCGACAGTCCTCGTATTGCAGTCTTTTCACTGAATCCTCATGCAGGAGACAACGGACTGATAGGTACAGAGGAAAATGAAATTATTATTCCTGCCATCAAAGAGATGGTTGCCAAGGGAGTGCAATGTTTCGGCCCTTATCCTGCCGACGGATTTATGGGGTCGGGTAATTATACTCATTTTGACGGTATTTTGGCTATGTATCACGATCAGGGCTTGGCGCCATTCAAAGCATTGGCTATGGATGAAGGGGTGAACTATACTGCAGGCTTGCCCATTGTACGCACGTCTCCGGCGCATGGAACAGCTTATGATATTGCCGGTCAGGGTGTTGCTCTGGAAGATTCGTTCCGGCAGGCTGTTTATGTAGCAATGGATATATTCCGCAACCGTATCGTGGAGAAAGCGATTCATGCGCGTCCGTTGCGTAAGCAGTATTATGAGAGACGCGATGACAGTGATAAGTTGAAGTTGGATACTATAGACGAAGAAGATTAAGAGAAATGAAGTTCGCAATTATATCAGCGGGTGAAGGGTCTCGGCTTTCACAAGAAGGGGTTACTTTGCCCAAACCTTTGGTGCAGCTCAACGGAGTTGCCATGATTGACCGCCTGATACGGATTTTTATCCGTAATGGAGCTGATAAAGTAGTGGTTATTATTAATAATGAGAGCCCGTTGACCAAAGAGCACCTTGCTAAGTTGCAACAGGAAACGGAAGTGCCTTTGGAAGTGGTAGTGAAGACTACTCCCAGTTCCATGCATAGTTTTTATGAACTGAGTTCTTATTTGCAAGATGACAAGTTTTGTCTGACTACTGTAGATACTATCTTTCGCGAAGAGGAGTTCGCTGCATTTATTGAAGCGTTTAAGCGGGCGGATAATGATGGATATATGGCAGTAACGGATTATATTGATGATGAAAAGCCGCTTTATATATCTACTGATGGAGCTTTGAATATCACAGGGTTCCATGATGCGGCTACATCGGAATGTCGTTATATTTCGGGAGGCATTTATTGCCTGACACCCACTGCTATCAGAACTTTAAACGCATGTATGGACAAAGGAATGTCGCGTATGCGTAATTTCCAAAGACAACTGGTTGCAGATGGTCTGAAGTTGAAGGCTTATCCTTTTAAGAAAATCCTGGATGTAGACCATGCCGGTGATATCGTAAAAGCGGAGGCTTTTTTGGCCGGAAAAGAATAAACTTAAAGCACTGACATAAAGGAATGGATGAATTTTCAATAATAGGGATAAGCCGTGGCAATGAGTATTCACCGAACCACGTAGACAATGATGCCGCCATTTTTAATAAAGTGGCGGATGAGTTGAGACTATTGGGATGCAAAGTGGAGCTTTATGCGGAAAAGGAATTTGTGGCTTGCGGAGTGAAAGCGGATGTGATATTCGATATGGCTCGTGACAGGGCGACAATAGCCCGCCTGAAATCGTTGGAGGATGAAGGTGCGCTGGTTGTCAATTCGGCTTACGGAATTGATAATTGCGTGCGCAGACCAATGACGGAACTTTTGATACAACATGGTGTTCCTCATCCGAGGAGTTTCGTAATATCTACTGACAGGCAGTTTGAGGAAGATTGCTATCCTTGCTGGATAAAACGCGGTGATTCTCATGCTATGGTAAAAGAAGATGTATGCTATGCCACCGGCAAAGAAGAGGTGGAGCGTGTTTTGGCCGATTTCCGTAGCCGGCACATATCGGTAGCTGTGATAAATGAGCATCTTCAGGGTGATTTAATTAAATTTTATGGCGTTCAGGGAACGGATTTCTTTTATTGGTTTTATCCTTCTCCTTGTTCGCACAGCAAATTCGGTCTGGAGAAAATCAATGGCGTGGCCAAAGGAATTCCCTTCAATGAAGAAGAACTTAAGAAATATAGCGATATGGCAGCCGAGGTTTTGAATGTCCCCATTTACGGAGGTGATTGTGTGGTATCTGCCGACGGTGAACTTAAGATAATTGATTTTAATGATTGGCCCAGTTTTGCCCGTTGCCGAGAGGAAGCAGGTGTAAAGATTGCAGAGTGCATTTATAACCGGGTGAAGAAAAAGCAAATGAAAAAATAGAGACATGAGTAAAGAGAGTGAGAAGAAAGGAATAGAGGCTTCTTTCAAATCAATGGACACAGAGGAGTTCTTGGATATTTATTTTAACCGACCTATTGGCTATGCATGGGCTTTATTCTTTAAAAAGCTGAAAGTGCATCCCAATGTAGTGACTATCTTATCTATTATTCTGGGTGTAGGCGCCGGTGTGATGTTCTATTATCCCGATATGAAACACACTGTTATCGGTATTTTATTGTTGATGTGGGCGAATCATTATGATAGCGCTGACGGGCAGCTGGCTCGCCTCACAGGACAGAAAACCCAGTGGGGACGTATGTTGGACGGGTTTGCAGGTGATATTTGGTTTTTTACCATTTATGTGGCTATCTGTCTTAGGTTGATGAATCAGCCGATGCCTTTCAATATCGGTGACGGAATGCATTGGGGAGTGTTTATCTGGATTCTGGCTGTGTTTTCGGGTACGATTTGTCACAGTAAGCAATGTACGCTGGCGGATTATTACCGCAATATTCATCTTTATTTCTTGAAAGGAAAGAGCGGAAGTGAGTTGGACAACTTCAGGCAGCAGCGTGAAATATTTCACAGTTTGCCGTGGAAGGGAAACTTCTGGTGGAAAATATTCCTTTATTTTTATGGAAACTATACTCGTCAGCAGGAGGGAATGACTCCCAATTTCCAGCAATTCTATGCGTTGGTAAAGGCAAAGTATGGTGATAATGTTCCTCAGGAATTGCGCGATGAATTCCGTGCTGCCAGTAAGCCGTTGATGAAATACACTAATATACTGACTTTCAATACGCGTGCCATTGCATTGTATGTCAGTCTGCTGATAGGTGAGCCTTGGCTTTATTTTGTGTTTGAGATTATTGTGATGACTTCATTGTTCGTGTATATGCGCCATTGCCATGAGGCTCTCAGCGCCCGTTTTTATCATAAATACGCAGCACTGTGAAAAGTAAATATAGAAACATATTCCTGATATTCGGAATCGTTGCCATCGTTGTGATGCTCTGTACTTTTGATATGGAGTATGATGAGCTGTTGGCTAATCTTCGCAGGGCCGGAATCTGGTTGCCGGCTGTTATAGGGTTATGGGTTATTATTTATTTATTCAATACCCTTTCTTGGTATATCATTATCCGGGATGGAAAGAAGGGAACACCTATTCCATTTTGGAAAGTATATAAACTGACTGTTTCCGGCTTTGCCTTGAATTATGCCACTCCGGTCGGATTGATGGGAGGCGAGCCTTATCGCATTATGGAACTGACTCCATATGTAGGTGCAAGCAAAGCTACTTCATCGGTTATCCTGTATGTGATGATGCATATTTTCTCACATTTTTGTTTTTGGCTTTTCTCTATTTTTTTGTATCTGGCGCTTCGTCCGGTAGATTTTGCAATGGGGATGGTGCTTTCTGTAGTTGGTTTCTTTTGCCTGCTTGCCATTTATTTTTTTATGAAGGGATATAGAAATGGAATGGCAGTGCGCACGTTGAAGTTGTTGCAACATATTCCCTTTATAAAAGGATGGGCGAAACGTTTTTCGGAAAACAAACGGGAAACATTAGAACGCGTGGACAGCCAGATTGCAGAGCTGCATCAACAGCGTAAGTCTACTTTCTATGCTTCATTGAGCTTAGAGTTTATGGCGCGCGTCTTGGGATGTTTGGAGGTATATTTCATTCTGAATATTCTGACAACAGATGTCAGTTTTCCGGCATGTATCCTGATTATGGCATTTACCTCTTTGTTTGCCAATCTGTTCTTCTTTTCTCCCATGCAGTTGGGAGCGCGTGAGGGAGGATTTGCCTTGGCGGTAGGAGGGCTGGCTATTCCGGGGGCATTTGGCGTTTATACCGGGTTGATTACCCGTGTACGAGAATTGATTTGGATTGTAATAGGCGTGTTGCTGATGAAAGTCGGCAATGGTACGCCTGCAAATAAATAAGTGTGAATATGTTGAAAGATATCAAAGGAGTTATATTTGATTATGGTGGTACGATAGATACCAACAGCCGCCATTGGGCAGAGGTTTTGTGGAGTAAATATGCAGAATATCATGTACCGGTAGACAAAGAGAGTTTCCGGGAAGCATATGTGTTTGCTGAAAGAGCTTTGGCTAAATATCCTTTTGTCCGGCCGCAACATAATTTTCATGATGTTCTCTCTATAAAGACTAAGTTGCAGGTAGAGTATCTGGCTGAACAGGGAAAGTTGCCGATGGATGAGAGAATGTTGCAAACTTATGCCAAGCAGGTGGCAGACGGTTGTTATGAATATGTGTTGGATGTGTTGAAGGTAACCCGCCCTGTGGTGGAAGCACTTTCCAAAAAGTATAAATTGGTGCTTGTTTCCAATTTTTATGGAAATATCCAAACCATTCTTAAAGACTTTGGACTGTACGCTTTCTTTGATGATATTATTGAATCATCCGTAGTGGGAGTGCGTAAACCCGATCCGGCTATTTATCGTTTGGGAGTGGAAGCAATGGGATATGAAGCCTGTAAAGTGCTGGTTGTCGGAGATTCTTTCTCGAAGGATGTTGTTCCGGCAAAGCAAGTAGGCTGTCCGGTTGTCTGGCTGAAAGGTGAAGGTTGGGGTGGAGAAGTGATTGATGAATCCTTGCCCGATGTGATAATTACAGATTTAGCGGGATTGCCTGCATTATTATCATAAGAAATATGGAAAAGCAAAGATATGCATTGGTGAAAAGGAACTATTTGGTTCCTTTTGTTTTGGTTACCTCTTTGTTCTTTTTATGGGGATTTGCACATGCCATTCTTGATGTGCTGAATAAACATTTCCAAGAGGTATTGGATATTACTCGTACTTATTCGGCCATGGTACAGGTCTTGTTTTATTTGGGATATTTTGTAATGGCTGTTCCGGCAGGGCTTTTTATCACAAAGTATGGTTATCGGCGCGGAGTTGTTTTGGGGCTGTTGTTGTATGGTGTCGGTTCATTGATGTTTGTTCCCGGAGAATATTGGATGTCCTTTGAGTTTTTCTTACTCTCTTTATTTGTGATAGCGTGCGGATTAGTGTTTCTCGAAACAGCGGCAAACCCTTATATGACAGAACTGGGAGACAGGGAAACGGCTGCCAGCCGATTGAATCTGGCGCAATCGTTTAACGGACTAGGATGTATTTGCGGACCATTGGTCGGTGGCTTGTTGTTGTTTTCCGAAGAAGGTTCTTCGCATATTTCATTTCCTTATATGTTGATGGGCATCGTAGTGCTGGGGGTGGCTTTGGTGTTTTCTCGAATAAAGCTTCCGGAGATTGTACATGCGGATGAAGTAACTGAGACAGGCGGTAAACAAGGCTTGTGGTCGCATAAACTTTTTGTATTCGGTGTTTTTGCCTTGTTTTGCTATGAGGTAGCAGAGATTTCGATCAACAGTTTCTTTATAAATTATGTAGTGGATGACGGATGGATGAATGCTCGTGATGCGTCGGTTTTGCTTTCTTTCGGAGGATTAGGACTGTTTATGTGCGGACGCTTTGTTGGTAGCTGGGTAATGAGGTTTATCCGTGCCGAACGTGTGCTGTTGTGCTGTGCTGTCGGAACGGTATTTGCCACATTGTTGGTAATATGCAATTTAGGGCATATATCACTGGTTGCTTTGTTTTTTGTTTATGCATTTGAGGCTATTATGTTTCCCACCATTTTTGCTATATCTCTGAAAGGGCTGGGAAACCACACTAAACGCGCCTCTTCTTATCTCATGATGTCTCCGATAGGAGGAGCTATCGGTCCGGTTTTGATGGGATATGTGGCAGACAACAGTAATATGTCTCTGTCATTTATCGTACCTTTCGTAGCGTTTTGTGTGGTTTTGTTTTATTCCTTGCGGGCAGAACATGAATCCATAGAACAATAAGGAGGACTCTGTTATCTTTTGTGAATTACATTCCACACATCCTCTTCCGTACCGTTGAAGGGACCGGATGCTTCTAATTTCAGCGTAGACATTGCAGCAGCGAAACATCCGGCTTCTTCATAAGAAGCTCCTTTGTTCCTCATATACAGATATCCGGTGACATAAGTATCTCCACATCCGGTGGCATCCACTATATTTTTAGGCGGATAAGCCGGAATCCGATAGAAACATCCTTCGGCAAAAATAACCGAGCCAAGACTTCCAAGGGTAATCAAAACTTCTTTTACTCCCCATTCGGCAAGTTGAAACGCAGCCTGCTTCACTTCCTTATGTCCGGTCAGCACTTCCATTTCATGTTCGTTCACTTTCAGAATATCAATATATTTCAGTGCCTCTGTTTTCTCTGTCCAGTCCACCGGATACACTTTTTTACCTCTTACCTCACGAAGGTAACCCTGAGCATCGACAGCCAGTGTGCCTTTTCCTGACAGGTATTTAACTACATCAAGAGAGAAGTCATCGGAGAGCAAACTTCCCAAATGAAAAATATTTGCTTCTACATCCTTCAATTGCTCTACGGTGAAAGGGTCGGCTTTGGCCAAAACACGCTGGGTGCGGTTGTCTTGATTCTCTCCGTATATATTCTCGAAATATACAGTGTGACGGCTAGGAATAACTTTTACTTCAATTCCCTTGGCACGAATATCCTCCACGGCTTTAAACTCGGTAGGGGCGAGTGCCGTAACCAGTTTATAATGCTTGGTGTCTTTTAGGTGGCTGATTCCATGAGAAAAGTAGTAAGAAGTACCTCCCGGCATATAAGCCGTTTGCTTGGGCGTTACAATTTTATCCAGTGTTATATGTCCTATACAGCAAATATCATTCATACCTAAATTAAATGTTTAACGGCTGCAAAGGTATAAAAAAACTAAGAAAAGCATGGTAGTTTTCAAAAGAAGGTGTAACTTTGTCACAATTATCTTAATCTCTACTATGAGATGCAATTTAACAAGGAAATTAGAATGGAAAAAATGAATGTAAAACCGGCTACCGGTAAATTGGGTGTCCTTTGTGTTGGATTGGGCGCTGTTACTTCAACTTTTATGACGGGAGTGCTGATGGCTCGTAAGGGCTTGGCAAAACCTGTCGGCTCTATGACTCAATATGATAAGATGCGTGTTGGCCGTGGAGAAAATAAAAAGTATTTGCATTATGGCGAAATCGTTCCATTGGCAAGTCTGAATGATATCGTATTCGGTGCATGGGATGTTTATCCGGCTAATGCCTATGAGTCAGCTGTTAATGCAGAAGTTTTGCAAGAGAAAGATATCAATCCTGTAAAGGACGAGTTGGAGAAAATAGTTCCGATGAAAGCTGCTTTCGACCATAACTATGCCAGCCGTTTGGATGGAAATAATGTGAAAGATTGCAAGAACCGTTGGGATATGGTGGAACAACTTCGTGAAGATATCCGTAATTTTAAAGCTGCAAATAATTGCGAGCGTATCGTTGTTCTTTGGGCGGCTTCTACAGAAATCTATGTTCCTGTTGATGAAAAAATACATGGAACATTAGCTGCTTTGGAAGAAGCAATGAAGGCTGACGATAAAGAACATATCGCTCCGTCTATGTGCTATGCATATGCAGCTCTGTCGGAAGGTGCTCCTTTCATTATGGGTGCTCCTAATACTACAGTCGATATCCCGGCTATGTGGGAATTGGCAGAAAAGACTAAAATGCCTATTGCCGGTAAAGACTTCAAAACCGGTCAGACATTGGTTAAATCAGGTTTTGCTCCGATTATCGGAACTCGTTGCTTAGGTTTGTCCGGCTGGTTCTCTACTAATATATTGGGTAACCGTGACGGTTTGGTTTTGGATGAACCGGCTAATTTCCGTACAAAAGAAGTCAGCAAGTTGTCTACATTGGAATCAATTCTGGTACCTGAAGAACAGCCTGATCTGTATACAGATTATTATCATAAAGTACGTATCAATTACTATCCTCCCCGCAACGACAGTAAGGAAGGTTGGGACAATATTGACATTTTCGGATGGATGGGTTATCCTATGCAGATTAAGATTAACTTCCTTTGCCGTGATTCAATCCTTGCTGCACCTTTGTGTCTGGACTTGGTATTGTTGAGCGACTTGGCTGCACGTGCAGGACGTTTCGGCATCCAGCGTTTCTTGAGCTTCTTCTTGAAGAGCCCGATGCACGACTACACAGAAAACGAAATTCCTGTCAATCATCTCTTCCAGCAGTACGCTATTTTGAAGAATGCTATTCGTGAAATGGGTGGTTATGAGGCTGATCAGGAAATAGATTAATAAGTATCCTTCATTATTAATATTAAGCAGACGCGGTTTACACGGATATACGGTTTCTCTTTATTAAAGACCGTATTAATCCGTAAAATCCGCGTTTGTTTTTTATTTTTTCTGCCAAAATTACTTGCTGTCTGCCGGGGAATTTGTAATTTTGTCATATTAACAAGGAGAAATATGGTCAGGTCAGAAATACAAAACGTGAAGCTCAGGTTCGGCATTATCGGAAATTCGGAAGGGCTGAATCGTGCTATAGATATTGCTATTCAGGTGGCGCCTACCGACTTATCTGTATTGATAACCGGTGAAAGTGGTGTCGGAAAAGAAAACTTTCCGCAGATAATCCACCAATTCAGTCGTCGTAAACACGGACAGTATATAGCTGTAAACTGTGGAGCGATTCCTGAAGGAACCATAGATTCAGAACTTTTCGGTCATGAGAAGGGTGCTTTTACCGGTGCTATCAGTGACCGCAAGGGATATTTTGCAGAGGCAGATGGGGGAACAATCTTTTTGGATGAAGTGGGTGAGTTGCCTTTATCTACTCAGGCTCGTTTGTTGCGTGTGCTCGAAAGCGGAGAGTATATTAAAGTCGGTTCGTCGAAAGTACAGAAAACGGATGTGCGCATTGTGGCTGCTACAAATGTTAATTTGACAGAGGCCATTTCCGAAGGACGTTTCCGTGAAGACTTGTATTATCGTCTGAATACTGTCCCTATCAAGATACCGCCTTTGAGAGAGCGTGCAGAAGATATCGCTTTGCTTTTCCGTAAATTTGCTTCAGATTTCGCCGAGAAATATCGTATGCCCGCCATTCAGTTGACAGAAGATGCGAAAGCAATGCTGTTGGCTTATCCTTGGCCGGGCAATGTCCGTCAGTTGAAGAATATCACGGAGCAAATATCCATTATTGAAACAAATCGTGACATTACTCCCGTTATTTTGCAGAACTATCTTCCTGCACAGCAACAGGATTCGCGTTTGCCTATGTTGTTTGGCATAAAGCCGGGTGATAAAACATTCGGCAGTGAGCGCGAGATTTTATATCAAGTCTTGTTTGATATGCGTCGTGACGTGACCGAACTCAAAAAGTTAGTCAATACTCTGATGGCCGAGCGTGGAACAACTGCAACCGTAGCACCGGCAACAACAACAGCGGTATCTTATTATCAGGAACCTTCTCGTAATCTGGTTCCGGCAACCCCGGCTCCCGTTCCTGTGCCTACCATCAACATCTCTGCAACCAAGCAGATGCCGATGGATGATGATATTCAGGATACGGAAGAATATGTGGAAGAGACACTGTCACTGGATGAAGTAGAAAAAGAAATGATACGTAAAGCACTCGACCGTCATCATGGGAAACGCAAGAATGCGGCAAAAGACTTGAATATTTCAGAACGCACACTATATAGAAAAATAAAAGAATATGGCTTGGATTAAAAACATGAAATGGATAGGCAGCTTGATTGTACTGATCGGTATATTGACGGCTTGCTCGGTTTCTTATAAATTTAATGGGGCTTCCATTGATTATGCGAAGACTAAAACAATTTCTTTCGAGAATTTTCCTAACCGTTCTGTCGGCTTTGTTTGGGGACCGATGGAGAATATGTTCAACACTGCATTGCAAGATGTTTATTTGCAGCAAACGCGTCTGACACAGGTAAGACGCGGAGGAGATTTGCAACTTTCGGGAGAAATCACAAATTATGATGCTGCAAATAAAGGTATCGGTTCCGACGGTTATTCAAACATGGTGGAACTCCGTATGACGGTCAGAGTGAACTTTGTTGATAAGGCTAATCCGAAGAATAATTTTAATAATCAGCAATTCTCGGCCAGTCGTGAATATAAATCCAGTCAGCAACTCTCGTCTGTACAGGATGAATTGGTGAATCAGATGATTAAAGATATTGTAGACCAGATATTTAATATGACGGTAGCCAATTGGTAATAACTATCTTTGACATGACACAACAGCACTTATATGAATGGATTGCACATCCCGAGCTTTTGAATCGGGATACTCTTTACGAGCTTCGAACTTTGCTTGCCCGTTATCCTTATTTTCAGACAGTGAGATTACTTTATCTGAAAAATCTGTTTCTGCTTCATGACATTACTTTTGGAGAAGAACTGAGGAGAGCGGCTTTATATATAGCCGACCGTAAAGTGCTGTTTTATTTGATAGAAGGTGAGCGGTTTACCATCACTCCATCGGAAGGAAAAGAAAAGTCGTCCGATTTATTGGGACTTGATCGTACGCTTTCACTGATAGATGCATTTCTGGCCGGACAGCCGGAAGAAGAACAGAAAGATATTACACAATTGCCAATGGATATAACGACGGATTACACCTCTTATTTATTGACCGAAACAGAAGAAGCAGTCCCGGTTGAAGAAATTCCGTCATTGAAAGGACAGGATTTGATAGATACTTTTCTGGAAAACAATTCAGATGAGCCTCTTCTTTCTTCACAAGAGAGGGCCGATGAACCGGAGCCGGAAGAAAAAGAGCCGGAACCGGAAGACGAGAGTTATTTTACCGAGACATTGGCAAAAATATACGTTAAACAACAAAGATATTCAAAGGCTCTTGAAATTATTAAAAAATTAAATTTGAAATATCCAAAAAAAAACGCTTACTTTGCAGACCAAATAAGATTTTTGGAGAAATTGATTATTAACACTAAATCAAAATAAAGAAAATGTATTTATTACTTATTGGATTAATTGTGCTTGCAGCTCTTTTGATGTGTTTCGTTGTATTGATTCAGAATTCAAAAGGAGGTGGCTTGGCTTCTAGTTTTGCTTCTTCTAATCAGATTATGGGTGTTCGCAAGACTACGGATTTTATTGAAAAATTGACATGGGGATTGGCTGCTTTTATGGTTGCATGCAGTGTGCTTACTGCTTATTTTGTTCCTACAGCTCATACAGAATCTTCTGTAATTATGGAACAAGCTGTAAAAGAAGGAGCTACTAACCCATTGAATGCACCTTCCGGTTTTGCAGCTCCTCAGACAGATGGCGCCGCAACAGAAACTGCTCCTGCTGATTCTGCACAGTAATTTTTAGAAAGTATTTTCCTTAATCATAAGGATAAAAACGGTTTGCTTCTTTCGGGGAGCAAACCGTTTTTTTTAAAACTCTTTCACCTTCATGGAATGATATTGAAAAGATTATTGTATTTTTGTGAAAATGAATATACTTATACGTGGTACTAGGTGTTTCTAAAAAATATCATATATGAAAAAAATCTATTTCCTTTCTCTTTTTTTATGCGTTTTATGCATAATGAGCGGATGCTCTAAAGATGATGATAATGGCGGTGGTCAAGGTAGTGGCGATGGCAGAGTGACAACCGATGAGATTTATTATGCCAACCAGTTTGCTTATGATGTGCTGGATACCTATTATTTGTGGAAAGATGAAATAGCCGCAGAGATGCAGAAGCTTGACCCGAATGTAAATGAGGATCCGATTGGTACCGTAAAAGACATACGATTTAAGGAAAATAATAAGGAGGTAGACAAGTGGACCATGATGACGGATGATATGGAAAGTCTCATTAATAACATGGATGGGGTTGCCACTACTTACGGTTATAATCTGATGCTTGGCAAGTTTTCCAACTCCGAAAATTATTTCTTTATCGTGGCGTTTGTTTATGAAGGAAGTCCGGCTTACAAAGTGGGAATAAAACGCGGAGATATCATCATGCAGCTGAATGGGAAAGAGATAACGAAGGACAATTATCAGGAAGCTCTTTATAGTTCGAATATTACTTTGGGCATGGGTGAGCAGAAAGACGGGTACATTGGGTTAAGCGGACAGACCCTAACGCTTGATGCCGTTACAATGTACGAAAATCCAATTCTTGTACATAAAACATTTGATGTCGGAGGCAAGAAGGTCGGCTATCTGGCATATAGCAGTTTCGATTTGGATTCGGCTGAAAAACTGGTAGATATTTGTTGTCAGTTTAAACAAGAGGGCATTAGTGAACTTATTCTGGATTTGCGTTATAATGGCGGAGGCTATGTTTTTACGGAGAATGTATTGGCATTTATGCTTGCACCGGAGAATGTGGTGAAGAGCAAGGCTGTTTATGAAACAGAAATATGGAATAAGGATTTAATGGAGTATTACAAGAAAAAAGGAGAAGACCTGAATACTTATTTCAGCACTGTTGTCACCAATGGTTCTAAAACTATTGATGTGGGAAGGGCCAATGTAGGCATCACTAAGATTTACGGGCTTATCGGTTCGGGTACGGCATCGGCTTCCGAATCTGTACTTATCGGATTAATGCCTTATATGGCAGTGGAACTTATCGGAGGTCAGTCTCATGGTAAATATTGTACGGGAGCGTTGCTCGGTCCTGAAAACATTTATTCAAAGTTCCCAAGCGTTATCAAGAACTGGGGGTTGTATGTAATGATTAACCGTTATGCCGATAAGGATGGCAATAATCCTTGTATGCCCGATGGTTTAAAGCCGGATTATCCGGCTGAGGATAATCCGCTTGACGGTTATCAGTTGGGTGACGAGAATGAATCTTTGTTGAGACTGGCGCTTGATAGGGCAGCAGGTAAAACAGACCGTTCCGGGGCTCGCACTGTATCTTTGCTTCCGTATGAATTAACTCCAATGACTGTTAATCCATTGTTTGGCAAGCGTATAGACAATACTTTAATAGATAAAATAGAAAGAAAGCAGATAGAAGAATGTAATTAAACATTTGAAATTACTTGTAATTTCGAATCTATGGGAAATGGGCTTTGGGAGTGTGTCAAAACTAACCCGGCCTGTCCGATTATCAGTTGTAGGGGCAGGGTTTGCCTGCCCGAAGAACTGTTTTCGGGCGAGCGAACCTCGCCCTTATGAGCTAGACGACAGTATTATCCACGTTTTGATACACCCTGTTTCCTTTGTAGGAATCGAGCCTCTCTGATTTTTATTTTAGCGTTTCCTCTCTTTTTCTTTATAATAAAACTTCATCTACGGAAAGAAAGTACGGGTCGGTCCGAAACTCCTGTGGATGATAAGAGGCAGTCGTTATCTTCTCCGGTTTCCAATCCCCTGCATGCGTTTTTAAGCTTCCTAAGTCGTTTCATTAGCCGGACCAGGCGTTTCCGTCCTTCCGGTTATGCCTGCCTGTCCGTCGAATTACTACAGTCTTCGGCCGCAGACTGTATAGTCCGTTGCAGTGGACCGTACAGTCTGCTACAGTGGACTGTACAGTCCATTGCCGCAGACTGTAATAATCTTCCGTTTAAAAGACCTTGGCCGACCTTGGGAAACGGCTTATTCTTCCCTTTGTTTGTGATATGATATTTAAATCCCCAAGAATAATAAATGACCCGATTTTTCTCAAAATATTATGCCCACACACTTTTTGACTTGACCCGAAAGTACATAATAAAAGTAAAAAAGTAAATAAGAAATTTTTTTCCTAATTAAGAATATGTTATATTTGTACCGAATATTCTCTTATGCGTAAGGGAATTTATATATTTATTAAGAAGCGTTATTGAAATTATCTTCTATCGTCAAACTTCGCAACTTTGATTTCACCTGAAGATGATAACAACAACGCTCACGTCTGTGTTATATACCTGCCATTGGTGTGGCATCTATATATCAAACGGCGTGGGTGGCTGTTGTTTATCCAGGTGAAAGGCATTGCGAAGGCCCGACGATAGGATAAACAAGATACAGCCCTCACGCTTTTTTTTATTAATTGTCATGCAAAGAGGGAAGACATGGCAAGAGTTAACCGTTTTTAGGCAACTAAAACAATGCAGGCGTATGAAAAAACAAAAACACACGCGAATGCCGTTCTTCGCATTCCATTTCACGTCGGGGAACTACAGCGGTGAGATATATACCACCGGTCCGCCAGGAATCTTCCGCCCTCAGACAGCAATTACTGTTTATTTTTGTCAAGTGTCGAAATATGTAATTGGGGCGTATAATGTCTGATTTTTAAAATAGAAAATCATATTAAAATTTTATTGTACAAAGGTTATGAAGGAAAATAGTATTGAAACGTATGAAGCTCCGAAAGTGGAAATCATCGAAGTGGAAGTAGAAAAAGGATTTGCAACCAGTGGTGGTGGCGAAAACGGTAATTGGACTGACTAAAGAAATGTATGAGGGGGTGTCAAAAGGTGGATAATACTGTCGTTTAGTCGGTAGGGGCGAGGTTCGCTCGCCCGAAAACAGTTTGTTTTGTGTCTTCGGGCAGGCAAACTCTGCCCCTACAGCCGACGATGGGATAGACCGGTTTGGTTTTGACACACTCCATTTGTAATGTTAGAAATAATTCATGAAAACAAAAAGCAAATTATGAAATTTAGATATTTAATAAGTTTGGCTGTGGCAACCGCTTTGTTGACCGGTTGTAACAACGAAGACGACTTTGGTACGAAGGTCACGAATGGAATGTTAAGAGCCACCATGGAAAGCAATGCTTCCGGTATGGCACGTGCAGGATTTGATGCTAATGGAGCATTTTATTGGTCGGAAGGTGACCGTTTGGGTGTAACCATGCAAGACGGAGCCGATTATACCACCGGTTTTACAGCTCTTACTTTGGTTGAAGGCGGGGCCGGTCAAGCCACAGCTTCCTTTAGTGGAGATATGACGGGAACTATAGCCGGTTATGCAGCTTATCCTTATAATGACGGACACGCTGTCTCAACGACTAATGGTACTACAACGCTTACTTACAATTTCCCGAAAGAGTACAGCTATACTAAAGTAGATGCTGATTATCAAACGGATACCAAAGGTAAAGGCAATAGTTATAACCCTGCCATGTGGGGAAAGATTGAGAACAGTAATGTAGCATTGAAGCATTTGGGAGGTGTGTTTTGCATTAAGTTTGCCAAATTGCCTGTGGGGGATAAACTCAAACTGACTTTCACGGCAGATCAAAAGATAGTCGGTAAATATACGGTAACATTATCAGGTAGTGAACCTGAATTAGAAGCCACAACTGCTACAGACGATTCGGAAAAGACTGTCAGTATTGCTTTTGGCAACAATACTCAAAATACTTCCGGTACATTTTACATTCCTGTGCCGACAGGTAATTATACCAATGTACGTGTGAAGATATTGAATGATACGGAAGAATTGGCAAATGTCTTTGGCGGCAATTATACCATAGCTCGCAGAGACTTGAAGAGATTGTCTATTTCCAGCGGAACGATTACCGGTGGCGAAGCCCAGACGGTATCTTCTGTGTCTGAGGTTGCCGGTGCTTTAGGGAAGAATACGGCCGTAACCGTATCGGGTGAGGTTTCAGGTACGAGTAATAAGATAGAGGTGCCTGCTGCACAATCACCCGAGACTCCTATAAGCATTGCTTTCCAAAGTGTGGCATCGGGAGCTAAAATAGAATTTGAAGATAAAGCAACTAGCGGTGGCGGAACTTCATCTGTGAAAGACATGACGATTGCTCTGCCGGAAACAGAGGGTGCTGAAGAGGCTCCGGTGGTAAATGTTAATATGCCGAATACGACTGTCACATTATCTTCAAACGGAGGAAGTACTACCATAAAGGAGGCAACAGCTTCTACGGCCGAAAACACACTTGTTGTTGATGCAGGAGTAACAATCACTAAGTTGATTGTGAAGAAAGGGAATGTGAGAGTGAAAAAGGGTGCAACAATCACTGCCATAGAACGGGCTTCAGGGAATACTAATGTTGTGAAAGTCTTTGTGGAATCGGGTGCGAAATATCCTGATTTATCTGCCAATGAGAGCTTTGAAATAGTTGATGCGGCAATAGCGGAAATGGAAGCGGTTGCCAAAGCCGGCGGAAACTTTATTTTGGAACAGGATGTTACTCTTTTCCGACCGTTGGTTGTTGAGGGAGCATTGACACTTGATTTGAATGGTCATAGCATAAAGGCTAAGACTACGGGGCTGGAACAAGTGCTGAATACTAAGGATGCGGTGGTTCTTGTACGTCGTGGTGCCCAACTGACTATCAATGACAGCAGTAACGGTAAAGGTAGCATTGATTATAATGGGGTGGAAAGTGTTTATACAGCAGTGAAGTTGACTGATGGCAATGATGGTGCCAGTGGTGAAGTGGCAAAACTGACAGTAAACGGTGGTATGCTTAAGGGTTATTATTACGGTATCAGTGGTAATGGTACTCGTCATGGAACCGAAGTGGTTGTTAACGGTGGAGCAATTACGGCTGCGGATGCTAAAGAAGGTACAGCCATTTATCATCCACAAGACGGATTATTGACAGTTAATGGCGGTACTGTCAGTGCACCGACCGGTATAGAAATGCGTTCGGGTACATTGACTGTCAATGCGGGTGCAATAAAGAGTACAGCATCTACCTTTGATGAGAAGGGCAATGGCAGTGGTACGACTATGACCGGTGTGGCAGTTGCTGTCTCACAGCATGTTACCGATAAAGACCTTAAAGTGGTTATTAATGGAGGAACACTGACAGGTCCTTATGCTTTGTATGAAAAGGATTTGCAAAATGAGACCGGAAATAAGGCTTTGGAAATTAAAGATGGTATCTTTGAAGGGCAAGTATATAGTAAGAATTGTACTGCTTTTATCAAAGGTGGTACATTCTCTGATGTAAGTGCTTTGGAATCAAAAGAAAGAGCATTGATTTATTTGACAGATGATGCTAAGCTCAGTTTGGTATTGGGCAAAGATTGTACTGTTTCTCCCTTTATTGTACTTGCATCTCAAGTAGTGAATATTGATCTTAATAAGAAAACATTGATTATTGATGATAAGATTGAAGGTAAAACATACATCTTGGTGAAAGGAGGTAGTCTTAAATTGACTGATGGAAATATCACAGATAATGAAATGGGAATATCTCTTGCGGCAAATAATGCTAAATTGGAATTGGATGGTATCGTTTATAAAGCAACGGCTGCAGATGCTACAGGTATATTGAATGACAAAAATGTTCAGGAGACCTCTATCATAGTTAAAAACTCCACAATAACGAGTGGATATTATGCAGTTAATACTAATGCTCATACGAATCCGGCGGTAGGTAGTACAAAGATAGTACTTGAAAATTCTCACTTTATTGCTACTGAAACAGCTCTCTTGGTAAATATTCCGTCTACGGTGAATATTGATAATTGCACATTCTCAGGAAATCATCAGGCGGCTTTTTTGCGTGGAGGAACTTATACGATTAAGAATTCTTCATTTACGCTGAAAGCTGAGCTTGAGAGTACTCACAGTGAGAATAATCACATGAAACAATGGCAAGACGGTAACAGAGCAGCATTTGCAGGTATAACAATCGGTAATTATTTGAGTTCAGCTTATCAATATCCTACCACGGTTGCTATGACGGGTGTTACAGTAAAAGTAGAGGGTGCTCATGCTTCTTCATTCCCGGCTGTGCATGTTTGTGCGAATGCAACAAACGACAAAGGTGTAACGCTCACTTATGATACTACTTGCTCTTTCACTTCAACTTATAATCCGGCTGTGGAGTATGGTACTGCTAATATTACCGTGAACGGACAGAAGGTCGAGAGTAATGTAAAGCAGGAAACAAGCAACTGATAATTATTAAACAAAAAAGTTTGTAATACTCATCAAAAGAAAGCCGTTTCGTCCGTTATGGTTCGGTTGGACGGCTTTCTTTTTCTTAAAGTATGAAATTATTATGCGAATCAATACGAAATTCAAGCTCCGCGATATAGCCGGAGAAACTATTATTGTCAATCAAGGTACGCCCGAAGCCGACCTTACCCGCATTATCTCTCTTAATACTTCGGCACGGCTTCTTTGGAATGAGCTTTCGGACAAAGACTTTTTGATAGAAGATGCTGCGGAAATATTAATGGAGTATTATTCTGTTTCGGAAGAAACGGCAAAGAAGGATGCAACGGTTTGGGTGGATGCCTTGAAGAAATGCGGTATCATATCGGCTGATTAAAAAATTATATGCTAAAGTTTATCTAAAATGAAATTGGATATTACGGAACAAATGCTTTTTGCCTTGTTGCGTTCTGCCTTGCATGGTACTCATGCAGATGCAACAATCTTTGCCGGTATCACTTCCGAAGCTTGGCAGGAATGTTACCGCTTGTCTGTTCGACAGGGTGTAATGGCACTTGCCTGGGATGGTTTGATTACTCTTCCCACAGAGTTACAACCACCCAAATCCTTAAAGATAAATTGGTGGCTGGCGGTAGAAAGATGTGAAAAGAGATATCGGTACTATTGTCGGGTTATATCCGATTTATCGACATTCTATGCCACACACGGCATCACTGCCGTGCAATTAAAAGGAGTGGGGTTTGCCAATAATTATCCTATTCCTTCTCACCGTGAGGGAGGTGATATTGATATCTTTACCTATTCTGCCGATTCTTCCGGTCTGAGTGATAGGGAAGCAAACTCTCTTGCCGACAAGCTGATGAGAGGCCGGGGAATAGAGGTGGATTTTTCGCATTCGCAAAAGCACAGTATGTTTTATTATAAAGGTATTCCGATAGAGAATCATAAAAAATTCCTGAATACGGAAATATACCGTACGGCTGTTTCGATGGATATTTTGTTGCGGAAACTTCTCCGTCCCCGGCTGACAGTGCTTGATGGCAAGTATGAGGTGCTGACTCCCTCGCCGGATTTCAATACTGTTTTCCTTGCTTTTCATTCGGCACAGCATTATGCACTTGGTTTTGCCATGCATCACTTATGTGATTGGGCATGCCTGTTGAAGAAGCAAGGACTGAAGATACCCGAAGGAGTGACGGATGAACGTTTTCTGAATATGATTTATGCACTTACACACTTGTGCAACCGCTACTTGGGTACAGAGGTTCTTGTCATGAAAGGAGGGGAAGAGCTGGCGGAGAATTTATTAAAGGAAATGCTTCATCCCACTTATAATATAAATGTACCGGCTACCGGTAAATGGGGAATATTGGTCTATAAACTGAAGCGGATGTTACATATTCATCGTTTGTGTGACAGTGTGATGCGTGTATCTTTAGTAAAGTGGCTTTGGATATCTGTTATCCAACATGTACGTTTCCCACAATCCATATTCCGCCGAACGGTATCATAATTTATGTTGAAAGAAATCTATCATTTATTATTGCCCTCGGAGCGAAGAATGGGGATGAGGGTAATAATGGCTGTGTTTTTCAGTGCGTTGCTGAATTTTGCCGGACTTGCAGCTTTAATACCGGTACTTCTTTTTTTGATAGAAGAGAAAGAAGAAAAGGGAGAAGCCCTATTGTTTTGTCTGTTGGCTGTCGGGTTTATTTTATTCAAAAATGTATTGGTCATGGGATTGTCCCGTTTTCAAAACTATTTTTTATTGTCTTTGTATAAACGATTAAGTTTTTCTCTTTTTTCTTCTTATTATCATCGCGGAATCTTGTTTATCAGTCGGTTGGGCAGCACTCGTTTGGGATATGAGGTGAACTACGTATGTTATGCTTTCAGTATGAGTTTGTTGTCTCCGTTGCTGAATATGACTGCTGATGTATTACTTATTTTATTGGTTACTGCGGTACTGTTGGTATATGCACCGATGACGGTGCTGATGTTATATCTTGCTTTTTTCCCTTTTATGTTGATGTATATATTCGGAATAAAAAGGCGGATAAGGTATTATGGTAAAAAGGAGTTGTTGGCACGGCGCGAACAGACACGTATTGTCACCGAAGCTTATAAAGGATATGCCGAGCTGGAAGTAAACCATGCATTTCCTTCCTTGCAACATTCTTTTCTGAAGGGTTTGGATACGATTTCTTTTTGCCGTTTGAAGCTGGAGACGGTGTATCATCTGCCGCTTTGCCTTTCAGAATTATCAGTTGTTATAGGACTCACACTGCTTGCATTGTCCGGGACGGGAAATGTGAAGGCGTTGGTGGGAATCTTTGCCGTGGGTGCCTTTCGTTTATTGCCGGCTTTGCGTGAATCGCTTTCTGCATGGACTCAGATACAGAATTCCGTTTTTTGTCTGCGGATAATAAAAGCAGGAATGGAAGATTTATTTTCAACATTCGAAGAAAAACCGACAGCCGGGTTATCTTTTGAAAAAGAAATTGCAATATCCAATCTTTCGTATACTTATCCGGAAGGAAAGAGAGTCTTAAAGGAGTTTGATTGTACGATTCGGAAGGGAGAGTATATTGGTATTCGAGGTTCAAGCGGTATAGGCAAGTCCACTTTGTTCAATCTTTTATTGGGATTCTTGAAGCCTGATGGAGGGGAGATACGGATAGACGGTGTTCTCCTTTCAGCAGAGAACAGGAAGTTATGGCATCGCCGGATAGGTTATGTGCCGCAGGGCGTTTTTATTCTTGACGGGACACTGGCTGAGAATGTTGCATTGGGATGTTGTGATATCAGTAAGGAGAAAGTGAAGCGGATATTACGGCAGGTGAGGCTGGACGAATGGGTGGATGAGTTGCCGCTGGGAATAGATACGCTGCTGGGTGAAAGTGGGGCACGTTTGTCGGGAGGGCAGAAGCAAAGAGTAGGGATCGCACGTGCGCTTTATAAGGAGGCGGATATATTGTTGTTGGATGAGGCTACTTCAGCGTTGGACACGGCAACCGAATGCGAAATAAATGAGATGATATGCGGACTCAGGAATGATTATCGGGGGCTGACGGTTTTATCAATAGCCCATCGTGAGAGTTCGCTGGCTTTTTGTAATCGTATAATAACTTTAAATTGAAAAGAAAATGCATAATATATATAAGGTAGGCGGCCACTGTTTTAAAGTATCGGGCAGTATCCTGTGTTCTGTCCTGGAGCGAATGGCTGGGTTTGCTCCTTTTGAGGTTGCCGAGGGGGATGATAATGTACCGGAATTCTTTTTTATGGAAGGAAAGTCTGGGAATATTCCTGCTTTTTGTGAACGGCAATATGTGTTTGCTCATGAAGGGGTGGAAGGAATCTTCGGATGTACTGCGGGCGGTTATTTGTTAAGATTATCTCCGGTAAATGAAAAAAGTCTTTTCCTGTGGACTGATAATGAAGTAAATGTTTGTTATCTGTGCGGCAACTGGTCAGCTCGCTTAGTGCGGTTTGCCTTGTGGATTGGCTATGGGATACAGACGGCAATGTCGGATACGGTGGCTATACATAGCAGTTGTATCGTATATCGTCAAAAGGCTGTACTGTTTTTAGGGGAAAGCGGTACAGGAAAGAGCACTCATACTCGTTTGTGGCAGGAGTATCGGGCAGGAGCCGTATTGTTGAATGATGATAGTCCGGTGGTGCATGTCGAACATACCGGAATATGGGTTTATGGCAGTCCATGGAGCGGGAAAACTCCTTGTTATAAAGCAGAGCGATATGAACTGGCCGGTTGTGTGAGACTGTCACAGGAAACTTCCAATCGGATGGTCAGATTAGGGATATTGCGGTCTTATGCAGCTCTTCATCCTTCTTCTCCTCCGGAGTTTGCTTATGACAGGAGACTTTATGAAGGTATCGGTACCACATTAGGGAAAATTGTTTCTCAGGTTCCTTTTTATCATTTGGCCTGTTTGCCGGATAGAGAGGCTGTGGAGTTGTCTTGTCGTACTTTATTTGCAGAGAATGATGAAGCGGTTGCCAAATGATTGTTTCTTCTCTCTTGTAGAGGATGATATTCATCATGGGAAGAGTGTACGTTTTCGGATGAAAGGCAGTTCTATGTTTCCGTTATTACGCGAAGGGAAAGATGAAGTGGCGGTTTATCCATGTAAGGCAGAATCTTTGAAACCTATGGATGTGGTTTTGTTTCGTTATCGTGGCCGGTGTTTGCTTCACCGGATTGTCGGGATGAAGGATGGTCGGTTTATTATGCAGGGGGATGGTGTTTGTGCGTTTTATGAGGAGTGTACAGCTGCGGATATTATCGGAGTATTGGGAATGGTTTATCGGGTTTCAGGACGTGCCGTGTCGGTTTCTTCTTTGCGTTGGCGTATCTTGAGCCGTTTATGGCGAAGCTTGGGAGTTTTCAGGAAAGTAGGTTTGTGTATTTTTCATCGTATTCTGTTTTGATAAATATGCTTTTGTGCTTACTTTTGCTGCTGAAAGTTTTTACCTAAAAAAATAAAAGAATCATGTTGAAACTCATATCATGGAATGTGAACGGCCTGCGTGCCTGTTACGATAAAGGTTTTGCCGATGCCTTCCGTCGGCTGGATGCTGATTTCTTCTGCTTGCAGGAGACTAAGATGCAGGAGGGGCAATTGGATGCTCAATTTGAAGGATACCGTTCTTACTGGAATTATGCAGAAAAGAAAGGTTATTCGGGCACAGCTGTTTTTTCTCGTCTCGAACCTCTTTCGGTAACGTACGGGATGGGCATTGACGAGCACGACCACGAAGGACGTGTGATTACTCTTGAGCTGGACTCATTCTTTCTGATTACGGTTTATACGCCCAATTCTCAAGATGGGCTGCGCCGTTTGGAATATCGTATGAAATGGGAAGATGACTTCCGTGCGTATTTAAAGAAATTGGAGGAAAAGAAACCTGTCATCGTCTGTGGCGACCTCAATGTGGCGCATCGTGAGATTGACTTGAAGAATCCGAAAACCAATCGCAAGAATGCCGGATTTACGGATGAAGAACGTGCTAAGTTTACTACGTTGCTCGATTCGGGATTTACGGATACTTTCCGTTATTTCTACCCGGAGCAAGAGGGAATTTATTCATGGTGGTCCTATCGTTTCAAAGCGAGAGAGAAGAATGCCGGTTGGCGTATTGATTATTTTCTCGCTTCTGCTTCTCTGAATGATAAGTTGAAAGGGGCGGCTATTCATACGGATATATTTGGTTCGGACCACTGTCCGGTGGAGCTGACAATAGAATTATAGCTTTGTGCATTCGGAGTGTGTCAAAGCGTGGATAATGCTGTCGTTTAGTTCGTAGGGGCGAGGTTAGCTCGCCCGAAAACGATTTGCTTTGTGTATTCATCCCTTTAAAAAAGAGTTTTTAATTGTCGCACAAAATCTTCCTTACTACTTGTAACTGTTGAAATATCAGTGACTTGTTTAGTCGCAAAACTTCTTTCATTTCATAATCCGAAATGTTTTCTTCTTCTATATCTTTGCTTCGAAATTTAAATAGAATACGATTATGAAAAACAAAGCACAGGTATGGATAGGAGTTGTTTTAACTCTGTTGATATTAGGCGCATGCCAATCCGCTTCTTTAGAAAAGAAGGATGTTTGGGTGGCAGATGTACGTTCGGCTATGGAGCAGAATACTCCTTTTTCGATGAAGGATGATGTGATGGGAATAGAATATATTCCTTTGGAAACGACGGATTCGTGTTTGATAAGTAATTTGACTTATTTGATAATGGATGATGATTTCATCTTTGTTCAAAATGGTAAGACAGACCAGGTATTTAAATTTACCCGACAAGGAAAGTTTGTATGTCAGATAGGCAGGGTAGGGAATGGTCCGGGCGAATATGCTCCTTGGACGATAGAGAATATTTCGTTGGATGTAAATAAGAAAGAAGTTTTTTTAAATAGCAGGCGGCTGCCGGCGTATGTCTATTCTTATGATGGTGAGTTTCTGCGCACCGATACCACAACGGTAGAGGCTGTGGAAAATCGCTATCTGTTGAATAATGGCTCATTTGCATTGTCGGGAGCTTCGATTACTCCTATTCAGCAATCTCCTTGGCTGGTTGCCCTTAAAAATGAAAAGAATCAGATGATGGTAACCAAATCACCCTTTCCGGCTAATGTTCCGGCAGAAGCTTGTTATATGCAGGAAATACAATTCGTTCCTTTTCAAAATTCGGCTTTAGCTTATACGCTTTGCAATGATACTGTGTTCCGGGTGACGGAAACAGGTATTTGTCCTGCTTGTGTTTATGATAAAAAGAACGGAGCCGAATATAATGAAAAGATAGCAGACATCAATGAAATGGCTAAAGACAATACAAATACATTATCTACTATAGAGTTGTTCACCTTTTTTGAAACTTCACGTTATTTCTATTTCCGGACTATTGTCTTGTCCAAGCCGGAAAAGTGCTTTTTCCAGCGTTTGGATAAACGGACGGGAGAATTCTTGTCTCAGCCGGTCAAACAAGATTTCATGGAATTGTCGGTTGGATTTAGTGATGGCAATGTAATAGGAATGGAGAATGATTGGGATGGGGGAGTGCCTTTCTGTCCGAGATATATTTATAAAGACAGAATTTGTGTGCAGGTCATTAATGCCGTGACATTGGAGAAATTGGAGAATAAAGGATATCTGAAAGATAAACCGGTTGCTTTGCAGTTGGATGCTGATGATAATCCGATGGTTATTGTATACACATTTAGAAATTGATTAATGCTATGAAATTATTTAAGTACCTTTGTTTATTGTCTTTTATGGCTTCTTGCAGTTCGGAACAAACTCCTCAGGAGTTACTTTCGGTAGATTTGAGAAGTGGTATGGATCATCCGTCAATGCTTGCTTTGCAAGATGAGATAGAAAGTGTGGAATACATTCCGTTGGAAACAACGGCAGATCCGGCTTCTTTGCTGGACGGAGTGTCCGAATATGCTGTGACAAGTAATTATATTTATGTTTCTCCTGTTAAGGAACAGCGTATCGTGCAGTTCGACCGGAAGGGACAGTTTGTCAAGACACTGATTCCTTTCGGTCAGGGACCGGGTGAATTTAGCGATTTCCTGATGGGGATGCAGGCTGACGAAAAAAATAACCGTCTCTATTTGTTCTGTTCGAATAAAATAATGGTTTATACCTTGGACGGTGAGTTTATTCAGAGTCTGAATCACGATTATACGATTGTTTATCAGCGCATGGTGGGCAAAGATCGTTTTGCTTCAGTTGCTTTTCCATACGTGCCTTTTGAAAGCGGTAGTTATGGCTTGGGAGTTTTTTCGGATAAAGCAGATACGATTGCAATGAAGAACGACTTTTCTTCTCCTTTAGTATCTCATGAGAAAGCCGGGTTTACTATTGCGTTGGCAACAGCTTATTCCGATATGGAAGAATCCGTTTTGTTTAAGACAGGCAGCAATGATACCGTCTTTAGAGTGACGGCGGATGACATTCTTCCGGCGTGTGTGTTGAGGACGGGTAACTCGGATAAGGAAGTGATACGTTCATTGGATGCCACTGATTTTAGTTCGCTGAAAAGAAAGTTTGGAGAGGATTATGACATTTTTGTGTCTGATATGTTTGAAACTCCTTCCAATTATTATTTCCGTTGCAGATATAATGCGGGGCATTATGTTGCTTCTGTCCATAAGAAGACAGGGCAGGTATTGGCAGAGAAGTGTGCGCAACCGGGAGATATCCGGGCATTGGGAGATGCTAATTTGCTTTACGGAATGCTCGGAACCAAGAGCTATCAGGATTTTCCGGTATGGGGACGTACGCAGGGTGATTGTTTGGTTCAATTGCTCACTGCCTATGAGTTGCATCTGTATAAAGAAAAGTGCAATATAACTGTTCCGCCTGAGTTGAAAGAGGTAAATGATGATAGTAATCCTGTTTTTATTGTATATAAATTGCGGAGAGTTTAAAAAGTGATATTTTTGTGATATGATAAAAAAACGTTCGTTTATCTTGTTGTCTGTCTGGGTAGTCATTATAGGGTGTTTCAATGTTGCATGCAGTGGGGAGAAACATACTTCTCAATTGTCATGGGGAAAGTATTATCTGTGGAATGCACCCGATTCTGCTTTTCAGATATTGAGAACAATTCCCTCGCCGGAGAAACTTTCTAAAGAAGAATATAGTCTTTATGCCTTGCTCATGACACAAGTCATGCACAGGTGCGGACAGGAAATATCTTCTGATTCGCTGATTGATATTGCCGTGAAATATTATTCATCTCATGGCACTTCCGATGAAAAGGCGTCCGCTTTTCTGTATAAAGGGTATGTATTGGAAAGTTTAGGAAAGGACACTGAGGCCATATATGCTTATAAGCAGGCGGAAGAGGCAGTGAAGTCTGCAAAAGATTTACGGATTCATTTTTTGGTGTATGTGGCATTGGGACATATCAACGGGCGGTATGCACATTATGAACAATCTGTTGGCTATTATAAGAAAGCATTGGATTTGAACCTGTCTGTCCCCTCATGGAAAGCCATGGGGGGCAGCTCGGCTTTTATTCCGCTTTATTTGGGGCAAGGTACGCCCCGGTATAATGAAGAGGTGAAATTGGTACAGGATAAATTCTTTGATATAGTAAACCGGATGGATTTTAGTACTCAGGAAAAGATATACTATCGCTTGGCGCTAGTAGAAAAGGATAAGAAGAACTGGAATGAGGCGGTCTCCTTGCTGAAGCAGGCACAGGAACGTACTTCTACGGCTGAGGCGCGGCGTGGATATGATATCGAACTGGCTGAAGTGTATAAAAAGTTGGGTAAAGGTGCAACGGTGGACAGCCTGCGTGTTGAAGTGCTGAAATCTTCCCGTCCTAAGTTAAGAGCATCGGTATATAAAGATATGTACAGAGAGATGCAAGCAAAGGGATTTGAGCGTGAAGCAGCCCTCTATATGCAGCATTATATTAATGAACTGGAGTTGCTGTTTACATCGGGGAGCCGTGCCGAATTATTGGAGATAGAAAAGAAATATGATTATTCGGCAGTACTGAGACAGAGTAATGATTATCGCAGTCGCTGGACTATAACGATATTGATAACGATAGCTTCAGTGTGTACACTAGCCTTACTGCTGTGGGGAAGCTGGAAGTTTTTCCGTTATCAAAAACTGGATATCCTGCGTAATTATAAAAAGGATGCTTCTATCCTTCAGGAGCAGATTGATACACTTCAGGAGCAGATAGAAGAAAACCAAGGGGAAGCCAAGAATTTACAGGAGCAGATGCAAGCCCTTGAAGAAGAGAAGAAAAATAAAGAATTGCGTATTCGTCAACTGGAAGTGACGTTTCGCTCCAAACATATTTCACTTCCTGTTGAAACCGTGGAAGCTGCTCAGACTTATTTGCGGATTGTATCAAAAGAAAATCCGCGTTATAATCCGGCCGAAGACCGTGCCAAGCTGGAACATTGGCTGAATGTATCACGTCATCGTTGGGCAGACCGCCTCGAAGCGCTTTATCCTTCGCTTACGAATAATGAAAAAGACATTTGTTTCTTATTTGTGTTGGGGCTTGGTTTTGATGATATTGCCGATTTACTTGGGGTTCAATCCCGTTCTGTCGACCGTGTGGTTTATCGTATATGCAGAAAAATGGGGTTGGGACAAGGCAGCAAGGAAGAATTTGTGGCGCAAATCAACCGGATGGGTGAATGTGCCACAAATAAATAATTTATAAAGCTACTTCAATAGCCAGTACTTGTGATTCTTCATTGGTTTTAATGATGATGCTTTCGGTATCCCATATACCGATACCGTCACGGCGGGTCAGGTTTTCATCGGCTATATCTACGTTGCCTTCTATAATGAAGAAATAGACGCCTGTATGTGGTTTGTGCAAATGATAGCTCACTTTATGATTGGCACTCAGTGTTCCCATTGAAAACCACGCATCTTGCAGTAAATGTGCCGGAGTGTTTCCATTGGGTGAGATGAAGGTTGCTAATTCGTTGTGCTTCATTAACGGAAGGATATTGTAATTATGATATTCCGGTTCTGTCTCTTCTTTATTGGGGATTATCCAGATTTGCAGAAGTTCAAGATCTTTTTCATTGCTGCCGTTATATTCGCTGTGATAGATACCTTTTCCTGTGCTCATTACTTGGATTTCTCCGGGCGTGATGATACTTTGGTTCTCTATACTGTCTCCATGTTTTAAATAACCTTTTAGTGGGATGGAAACCACTTCCATATTTTTGTGTGGATGCATATCAAAACCTTCTCCCGGCGAAATCCTGTCATCGTTCAGTACACGCAAGGCACCAAAGTGGATTCGTCGCGGATTATAATAATTTGCGAAGCTAAATGTGTGATATGTCTTTAACCAGCCATGATTAAAATATCCTCTTGATGTAGCTCTATCAATAATAGTTTTCATACTTGTCCTTTCTTTGTTTAAAAGTTATTGATATGTATATAACAAAAATAGACTCTGAAAAGTTTTCATGCTGATTGTCAAGGGAAGGAGAATGTTCTTATAGGGGGACACTGTTTATCATTATAAATAATCAGAGGATACCCGAAAAGGATATCCTCTTATCTTAAGAGCGGAAGACGGGGCTCAAACCCGCGACCCTCAGCTTGGAAGGCTAATGCTCTATCAACTGAGCTACTTCCGCAATTTTTTGTGGGCAAAGATGGATTCGAACCACCGAAGTCGAAAGACAGCAGATTTACAGTCTGCCCCATTTGGCCACTCTGGTATTTGCCCATTCGCTTATTAAGAACTCCTTAATTCTCTTATTGAGGAGGTTTGTTTCTCAATTGCGATGCAAAGGTACGACTTATTTTTGAATATGCAAATTATTGCAGAACTTTTTTTCAAAGTTTCTGCAATTTTCTTTTAAAGTCGACCATTTTTATAGCTGTAACGGCTCCTTCATCTCCTTTATTACCCAATTTTCCACCGGCGCGATCTTCAGCTTGTTGCATGTTATTGGTTGTAATCAGTCCGTAAATGACGGGCACGTCGGTTGTTGCATTCAGGTGGGCGATACCTTGAGTGGTGCCGGCACATACATAGTCGAAGTGGGGAGTATCTCCGCGTACTACACAGCCTATTGCTATGACTGCATCTACTTTGCCACTTTTAATCATTTGTGCAGAGCCATAAGTTAATTCGAAACTTCCGGGGACTGTTTGTACCAGAATGTTCTCGTCTTTAGCTCCGTGTTTCTTTAAAGTATTGACAGCACCTTCCAACAGAGGACCGGTAATATTGCTGTTCCATTCGGATACTACGATACCAAAACGCATATTTTCTGCATCGGGTACGGAATTGAAGTCGTAATCTGATAAATTATGATACGCTGTTGCCATAGTTTATATGAATTAATAAGGCACGGATTTCGCGGCTTTCACAGTTTATTCTAAGAAGAGAAACCGTGTGTGTCCGTGTAATCCGTGCCTACGATATGATTAAAAAATATCTTCTTTCTTATTTGATGGATGCACGTTCAATATACTTATCAATATCCATTGACTGATAAGAATTGAAGTACTTGTTTTTAATCAAAGTGTAAGCATTCACAGCTTCGCTGTTCTTACCCAACTTTTCATAAATCTGTCCTGCCTGAATCAGATAGATAGGGCTTAATGCCTGACTGTCTGCTTTGTCGGCTGCTTTCATCAGGGTAGCGGCAGCTTTGTCCAATTGCCCTGCCTGAGCATAGCAGTTACCCATTGTTCCGAGTAGAGCCGGACTTACCAGCTGATCGTCAGCGCTGAACTTATTCAAGTATTTCACTGCCTCTTCATATTTACCTAATTGTGCATAGCACACACCTGCGTATGCATTAGCCAGATTACCGGCTGCTGTTCCGCTGAATTCATCAGCTACCTTCAGAAAACCTTTATAACCGATGCTGTCACCGTTCAGTGCAGTTTCAAAATTGTCGGCTCCAAAATATTGTTCTCCTTTGAATAAAGCTGCTGAAGCTTTGATTTCATTCGGCTCAGAGATGAAATGCTTGTAACCCATGAAGCCTGCAATGATGATTACAACTGCCGCAATAGCTCCCAGAATTCTACTTTTGTACTTGATAATGAATGCTTCGGAGGTACTTAAAGCCTCTTCCATATCCAAAGGGTCTTGAGTGTGTTTTTTTTCTGCCATTTTTATATTTACTTTTTATTATTTTTCTGCTATAGTTTTCGGACAGCAAAAGTAGTTCATTTATATGTATTAATGAAATTTACAGGCATATTTTTTTAGGTTTTACCGTTTTTATCCCTAATTTTGTGGCTTAAATCAAACAGAAAGTCTATGATACTGAAACGTATTTCGATATTGAATTATAAGAATCTGGAACAGGTGGAACTGGATTTCTCACCTAAGATGAACTGTTTTATTGGTCAGAATGGGATGGGAAAGACGAACTTACTGGATGCGGTCTATTATCTGTCTTTCTGTAAGAGTGCTACGAATCCTATTGATTCGCAGAATGTTATGCATGATCAGGATTTCTTTGTGATTCAAGGGTTTTATGTAACGGATGAAGGTGATCCGGAAGAAATTTATTGTGGTTTGAAACGTCGGCAAAAAAAGCAGTTCAAGCGTAATAAAAAAGAGTATACCCGACTGTCTGATCATATTGGTTTTGTTCCTTTGGTAATGGTTTCGCCGGCAGACGCCGAACTGATAGCCGGCGGGAGTGAGGAGCGACGCCGATTTATGGATGTGGTGATTTCGCAATATGATAAAGAATATCTGAATGCTTTGATACGCTATAATAAAGCATTGACTCAGCGTAATGTTTTGTTGAAGGCTGAAGTGGAGCCTGATGAGGAGCTGATTTCCGTGTGGGAGGAGATGATGGCTGTGAGTGGAGAGGTCGTGTATAAGAAACGTAGTGAATTCATAGCTGAATTTATCCCCACTTTTCAGTCGTTTTATTCTTATATTTCTCAAGATAAGGAGAAGGTGAATTTATCATATGAGTCTCACGCTATACAGGGAAACTTACAGGAAATCATCAAAGGAAGCCGGCAGCGTGACCGCATTATGGGATATTCGTTGAAAGGGATTCATAGAGATGACCTTATCATGCAGTTAGGGAATTTTCCAATTAAAAGGGAAGGCTCTCAAGGACAAAACAAAACGTATCTTATTGCTTTGAAATTGGCGCAGTTTGACTTTTTGAAGCGGACAGGCAGCAATACCACCCCTCTATTGTTATTGGATGATATTTTTGATAAACTGGATGCTTCCCGTGTGGAACAGATCGTAAAGCTGGTAGCAGGCGATAACTTCGGACAGATTTTTATAACGGATACCAACCGGGAACATTTGGATAAGATTTTGGAGAATATCGAAGGGAAATATAAAGTGTTTGGAGTAGAAAATGGCAGTGTTGCAGAACGGAAAGGAGATACAGAATGAAGCGGAATGATGCGGAACAAATAGGAGATATGATTCGTAAGTTCTTTCGTTTGAACGGACTGGAGTCTCCTTTGAATGAATATAGGCTGGTACAGGCATGGAAAGATGTAGTGGGACCCGCTATTGCCGGTTATACAAGCAACCTTTATATTAAGAATCAGATTCTTTATGTACACCTCACTTCTTCCGTACTCCGTCAGGAACTGATGATGGGAAGAGACTTGTTGGTGAGGAATTTGAACAAGCAAGTAGGTGCACAGGTTATTGTAAATATTATTTTCCGGTAATTATTGGTGAAGGGAAATCTTTCCTTTTTCCGTCCATACCTCGTGCATCGGTTTGTCAAATGATTCTGTCGGTATCTCGTCACTTACCTGAAAATCAAAACAAATACCCACATTATAAGAATGGAGTTGGGGAAGTAACCGGTCATAATATCCTTTCCCTCTACCTAATCTATTGCCATTTTTATCAAAAGAAACACCGGGGATGATGGCAAAATCTATTTGAGTGTAATCAGTAAATGCTTCACCTGTCGGTTCTTCTATATGATAGGCTTCACCGGTTTGCAGATTTTGTGGACCTGTATAACGGCGGAGCTCCAGAATATCTCCTTTGACTACCGGCAGAAGGATGTCCTTCTGCCGATACCATTTCTCTATAAAATCATGCGTCTGTACTTCATCACCCAATGAGTAATAAAGCAATACCGTCTTTGCTGCAATGAAAAGCGGATGTTGTTCCAACTTGTTAAGCAAAGCAATGGAATTCGCTGTCAACTCTGTGGCGGTGTGACGGCTTTTTTCCTGTGCTATCTGCTTGCGCAGTTTCTTTTTTATTTCCTTCATCGTTGACTTTTATTTCTACGGTTTCTTCGGGAGCCTTAGGGAAAGATTCTCCTTTTTCCAATACTTCCAGTGCTTTAAGTACTGTCTTGTCGGTTTGGTTCAGGTATTGGATATAGGCTTCTATGCCCAACATGTTATAAATGATATTACCGTATAAGTTCTTTTCAAATAATTTCTGTGACTTATACATCAGGATATTGCGGCGTTTCAAGCCTTTTTTTTCTGCAAAGCGGGCGAATTGTTCCAAGATATTCTGACGCTTCAAGTACTGTAGCAAACTTGCTTCCGTATCATATTTCTGCAGCTCCGCACGATGGGTATCTGTGTATTGGAAAGAGAATTGAATGGTTAGGCCCCTGCTTACTGCTGCTGTATAATAGGAAGTAACTCCCGTTGTATCTTGGGGAACAAAAATATCGGGCATGATGCCGCCTCCGCCATAAACCGGACGTCCGTTGGCGGTGTGGTAAATAGTACTGTGGTCTTGCTTGATACTGTCTTGCGAGAAGAACTCACCGTGTTCGTAGCGTTTTACAAGATCCATTTCATAGTTCATATCGTTTCCTTTGACGTAAGGCTTCTGGATGCAACGTCCTGAAGGAGTATAGTACCGTGCGATAGTGAGTCGGATAGCCGAACCATCGCTGAAGTCGATGGGTTGCTGTACCAATCCTTTGCCAAAAGAACGGCGACCGATGATGGTCCCGCGGTCATTGTCCTGAATGGCACCGGCAAAAATTTCGCTGGCAGAAGCAGAACCTTCGTCTGTCAGTACGATAAGCGGCATTTTTTGGCTGCTGCCTGTTCCGTTAGAGTGATAATTTTCACGAGGAGATTTGCGCCCCTGAGTGTAAACTATCAGGTTATTTTTGGGAAGGAATTCATTCACCATTTGAATAGCGGCTCCCATGTAGCCTCCGGTATTGCCGCGTAGGTCGATAATCACACCTTTGCAGTTGTCTTGATTTAGTTTTGCTAATGCAATCAGCAGTTCGGGATATGTTGTTTCCCCGAATTTATTGATTTTGATATAACCGAATTTTTCGTTCAACATATAAGCAGTATCCACACTCTTGACAGGGATATCACCGCGAATAATGGTAAAATATAGCGGTTCTTTCTCTCCCGGACGATAAACACCCAGTTTTACTTCGCTACCTTTGGGCCCTTTCAGACGTTTCATTGATTCGTAGTTGGTTACTATCTTGCCTACGAAAGCTGTATCGTTGACAGAGATGATGCGGTCGCCTGCCATCAAACCTACCTTTTCGGACGGGCCTCCCTGAATGACATTGCTGATATGAATTGTGTCTTGCTGGATGGTAAATTGAATGCCGATGCCGCTAAAGCTTCCTTTCAAGTCGGAGTTTACTGCCTCCAGGTCTTTGGCAGGAATGTAAGAAGAGTGGGGGTCGAGTTCCCCTAAAATTTGAGGCATTGCATCTTCTACCAATTCGTTCATCTTCACAGTGTCCACATATTGGTCGTCAATGATGCGCAACAGGGCGTTTAACTTATTGGAGGAAGTGTTGATGATACCTAACCGATTACCTGAAAAATGGTTAGCGTAAAAAGTTCCAATCAATATTCCGGCTACGATGCTTACGGCAATGATAATCGGTATAAAACGGGATGTACGGTTTTTGCTCATATTTTTATTTACTATTATTCATTGGGGTCGATATAAATTACTTCGATGTTGGCTCGCTTCAATAGTTCCAGTCCATCTTCCAATCGGTATTTCTCGGAGTAAACCACTCGTTTGATACCTGCCTGAATAATGAGTTTGGCACATTCAATGCAGGGAGAAGCGGTGACATACATGGTGGCTCCGTTGCTGCTGTTGTTGGAGCGTGCAATCTTGGTAATGGCGTTGGCTTCGGCATGCAGTACATAAGGTTTGGTGACTCCATTGTCATCTTCGCACACATTTTCAAAACCCGATGGAGTGCCATTGTATCCATCTGAAATAATCATTTTATCTTTAACGATTAATGCACCTACCCGGCGACGTGTGCAATAAGAATTTTCTGCCCAGATGCCGGCCATGCGGATGTATCGTTTGTCGAGTTTCAGTTGTTTTTCTTCGTTGGTTTCCATGTGATTAATTATGTCTGAGTTGGATAAAGCTTTTCTTGTCTTCGGGAGCCAGTCGCAGATAATTGCTGTCTCCTTTATAAAAGCGGGCATTTACCAGTGCATCCATAAACTTGTTACTTAGATTAGTGGAGTTACGGCGGTCTTCGATGTTGATGCTCACCGAACGGTCTTTTCCATTTGCTTCCCAAATGCCTTCAAAGGTGATATTTTGTGCCGAAGCCTTGAATGTATTGTCATTATTGAAAACGATGGTAAACTTTTGGATAACTTCCAGTGTGGCGTTGTCATCTTTGGGAGTAAATTCGGGTGTGCCGGCATCGTCGACTCCTCCGCCATAAAAATTGATCAGATACCAAGTGCCACTTGAAAAAATATCTTCTATGTTATCTTCGTTATTACAACTCCACAATAATGGAAGTGCTATTAATAGGTAAAGAATTGATTTCAGTTTCATTTCTTTTCTTGTTTTTAGTTGATAATTCCATTTCGTCTCAGTAATGCCTCAATGCCGGGCTCTTTTCCGCGGAAGCGTTTATAAAGCGTCATAGGATGTTCCGTTCCACCTTTGGACAAAATGTTCCGGCGGAAAGAATCGGCCACTTCCCGGTTGAAGATTCCTTTTTCTTTAAATAGCGAGAAAGCATCCGCATCCAGCACTTCTGCCCATTTGTAGCTGTAATATCCGGCGGAGTATCCTCCTGCCATGATGTGCGAAAACTGTACGGACATACATGTCTCGGCCGGAGAAGGTAAGACTTGCGCTTTTTTCCATGCTTCTTTTTCATAGGTACGCACATCTCCGTCAAAGGGAGTCTTGCGGGTGTACCACGCCATGTCCAGCAGACCGAAGCTCAGTTGGCGGAGACAGGCGTATGCAATATTGAAATTGGATGCATCCACTATCTTCTGAATGAGTTGTGCCGGGATTTGTTCACCTGTCCGGTAATGTTTGGCAAATGTATTGAGAAATTCTTTCTCGATGGCAAAGTTTTCCATGATTTGTGAAGGGAGTTCCACAAAATCCCAATAAACACTTGTACCGCTCAGTGTGGCGTAAGTGCTGTTGGCAAATATGCCGTGCAGGGCGTGACCGAACTCATGCAGGAAAGTATTTACTTCCGAGAAAGTGAGTAGTGCAGGTTTTTCTGCCGATGGCTTGGAAAAGTTCATCGTAACGGAAATATGTGGGCGGCTGTTGATTCCGTTTTCTATCCATTGCTCTTTATAGCTGGTCATCCATGCCCCTGAGCGTTTTCCGGCACGAGGGTGAAAATCGGTGTATAGTACGGCTAAAAAGCTGCCGTCTTCATCAAATACTTCATAAGCATCTACATCCGGATGGTAGACGGGAATCTCTTTGTTTTCCTTGAATGTGATACCATACAGGCGGGTAGCTAATCCGAATACTCCTTGTTTTACTTGACTGAGTTCAAAATAGGGACGTAGTTCTTCTTCATTCAGCTTAAACTTTTCATTCTTCAGCTTTTCCGAATAATAGGCCCAGTCCCAAGGCATTAATTGGAAATCGTTACCTTCCAGGCGGTGGGCTAATTCTTCCACTTCTTTCACTTCCTGATGCGCGGTGGGAGAGTAGGCTTCCAGCAGTTGGTTTAGTAGTTGGTAAACGGATTCTTCTGTTTCTGCCATACGTTTCTTCAGTACATATTCTGCATAATTGGAATAACCGAGGAGTTGTACCAGTTCCATACGGATATTAACCAGTTGCTTGATTATGTCCATGTTGTTGTACTCGTTGTCGTGAGTACATTGCGTATTATAGGCCATGTAAAGCTGTTGTCGCAGTGTACGGTCTTTGCAGTATTTCATGAAAGGAACGAAGCTGGGTGCATCCAATGTGATGATATTGCCTTCTTTTCCTTTCTCTTTGGCTGTTTGGGCGTATGATTCAAGCATACTTTCGGGCAGACCTTCCAGTTGGCTTGTCGTTAGAGAAAGTTCATAATTATTGGTCTCTTTCAGCAGATTCTGTGAAAAGCGCAATGCGAGTACGCTTAATTCGGTATTGAGCCGACGGTATTTTTCCTTTGCTTCTCCTTGCAGGTTGGCTCCGCTTCTTATAAAGCCGTCATAGGTCTTTTGCAGCAGCATACTGTCTTCTCCGTTTAAAGTCAATTGATCTTTCCGGTCGTAGACAGCTTTAATACGTGCAAAAAGTTTTTCATTCAGACTGATACTGTTATTATGCTCTGCCAGTAAAGGCATCATCTTTTCTGCCAGCTCCTGCATCTCGTCGTTAGTTTCAGCACTCAGCAGGTTACCGAAGATGGTGGTTACTCTTTCAAGTAATGACCCTGATCTTTCCAATGCCACAATGGTGTTTTGAAAATTGGGTTTCTCCGCATTATTGACGATAGCATCAATCTCTTCGTTTTGCTCTTTCATTCCCTCCCGGATAGCCGGTTCATAATGTTCTACTTTGATTAAGTGGAACGGAGGGGTATGATGAGGTGTATTATAAGGCTCTAAAAACGGGTTTTTTGTTTCTGTCATAACATTATTATATTTGACTTACAAAATTGCTAAAAAAAAGTCTCATTCACCTCATTCTATCTATATATTTAACAAAGTATATTAAATGGATGCCATATGCTAACAAACTTGTTGACTGAAATTCTGCCAGGATAGGCATAAAAAAATGATGGGTTGTGTCTAAACGTTGATAATGCTGTCATTTTGTTAATAGGTAGGGGCGAGGTTTGCTCGCCCGAAAACAGCTTGTTTGTGGATTACTCCCAAGGTCGCCACCACCGGTTCGGGCAGGCAACCCCTGCCCCTGTAGTTGACGATTTGAGAGACTGTTTCAGTTTTTATTCAGAGAGCTTTTCCATGGCAGGGATGAAGATTTCTTTTCTACTTAATTCTACTAAGCCTTTTTCCTGCATATCGTTCAGCTCTTTTGAGACATTGATGCGGGTTTCGTCAATTAAACCGGCCAGATCTTCCATTTTTATTTTTAATCGCTTTTCACCCTCCGGTCTCATAGAACGTGATAAAATGAAGTTGATAATCTTTTCTTTGGGACTTCCTATATAGCTGTTCCATAATTTATTATAAGCAATTTGGGCACGATTGCTTAATATGTTTAAGTAATTGAGACGGAAAATTTCATAATTGTTCAATTCGGACAGAACAAATGCTTTGTCAATGCTGACCAAGTTCAAATCTGTACGCGCTCTATACGTGGCGATATAGTTAGGATGCATGCCGAACAGAGAATAGGGTTCCAATACAAAAGGACTTCCAAATGTTTCGTGTAAAGAGTATGACTTTTGCTCATCGACAATCTGAGAAGAGATTTCACCGTTTAACAGAAAGATAAGTTCAGTACATGGCTCTCCTTGTTCTACAATAATCTCGTCTGCATTGTATTTCCGGAAATGCAATTTTACTTTGCCTAAGATGCTCGTGAAGTCATTCTTACATAATCCTTGGAACAAAGGGAGTTGTAATAGTGTATCGTACATTGTAATTTCCATAAGTTCTAATCTTCGTTAAGTTATAGTTTAACATACAAAGGTAACGATAAAACGAGATTTATTATTTAGAGTTGCATTCTGTTTTATCTTTTTTATTGTTTCTTACAGTCTACTAATGTTTTAAGATAAAAGCTTGTACAGTGCATAAAAAATAAATATATTTGCAGCTAAAAAAGGAGGTAAGTATGTTTGGTTCTTTCGACTTTCAGGAGTTTTTGAGTGCATTTATCGTTCTTTTTGCTGTAATAGATATTATCGGTTCTATACCTATTATATTGAATTTGAAGCAGAAAGGAAGAAATGTGAATGCTAACAAGGCAACATTTATTTCTTTCGCGTTGTTGCTGGGGTTCTTTTATGCCGGCGATATGATGTTGAAGTTGTTTCAGGTAGATATTGCTTCGTTTGCAGTAGCCGGTGCTTTTGTTATTTTTCTGATGTCACTGGAGATGATATTGGATATTGAAATATTTAAAAACCAGGGACCTATTAAAGAGGCAACGTTGGTGCCGTTGGTATTTCCTTTGTTGGCCGGTGCCGGTGCTTTTACGACTTTACTTTCGCTGCGTTCCGAATATGCTCCGGTTAACATTGTAATAGCGTTGGTGCTGAATATGGTATGGGTTTATGTGGTTTTAAAACTGACCGACCGTATAGAGCGTTTTTTGGGGAAAGGTGGTATTTATGTGATTCGTAAATTCTTTGGTATCATTCTTTTGGCTATTTCCGCCCGGCTTTTTACTGCTAACCTGACTCTGCTGATAGAACAGTTCCAGAATTTGAAATAAGCAGGTTGTGGAAACATCAACCTGTAAGGGAATGTGTCAACGTTCTAATCTATCATTTTAGTTTTGACACACTCCCGGATGCATTCATGAATACATCGTTATTTTAGATTATTGGCATGGACTATGTACTTCTTCATTCCTTCAGTGAAGAATATCTCATATTCGCCATTCTCGCCTGAACAGATGAAATAAGCTTCCAGCTCGGGGTGTTTTGCACAAAAAGCTTTTGCATTATCTAGCCCCATCACCATAAATGCAGTGGCATAGGCGTCGGCTGTGGTGCAATCACGGGCAATAACGGTGGAAGAAAGAATACTGTGTTGTACCGGATAACCGGTGCGAGGGTCGATGGTGTGAGAGTATTTCTTTCCACCTTTATAATAGAAATTGCGATAATTACCTGATGTTGCCATGCCCACATTGCTTATTTCAAGAATTGTCTGTAATTCCTGGTTGACGGACAAGGAATCGTCTATTGGTTTATTAATCCCGATTCGCCATGCATTCATTTTAGGATTTTTTCCGTTTACAATCACCTCTCCGCCAATATCAATCATGTAGTTTTTAATACCTTTACTGTTGAATAACTGTGCAATTATATCTACACCGAAACCTTTGGCAATGGCACTGCAGTCCAGCATCATCCGCTCATCTGCCTTTATTATTTTTTCGTTGTTCTGTAACTCTATCTTTTGATAGCCGATAAGCTGTTTAAGGCTGTCTACGGTTAATGAGTCCAAAGGGATGGACTTTTTAAATCCAAATCCCCAGGCATTAGTCAGGGGAGCCACTGTTATGTCAAATGCTCCATCGGTGTCTTCGGATATTTTATGAGCCAGATTAAATACATGGGTGAACAGTGTGTCAAGAACCACCTCTTCGTTATGGTTGATGTGGCTGATGATTGAATTGGGGTTGAAAGGGGATAGGGAATTATCCACTTTCTTCAATTCAGCTTCGATTTCTTTCTTTAAATCTTTGTCACTTTGGTAGGTGATTTTATAGACTGTACCGAAAATAAATCCTTCGTCTGTGCGGAAAGGAGGTTGCTTTTTCAGAATGATAACCGTTCCCACAATCAGCACCACAAGAAAGGGTAACTGCCAGATTAGTTTTTTTTTATTCATAATATTATAATTAGTTGAGATAAAGATGTTCTATTAAAATTTTGATGCCGATGGCTATCAGGATTAAACCTCCCCACAGTTCTGTACGAAGGTTAAACCGCTTTTCGCAGAATACTCCTATCAGATTGCCTGCCATAGAAAGGACGAAGGAAGTAAAGCCGATAATTGCTATTGGAGAAAGAATGGACATGAACGAATTCATGCCTACGAAGGCAAAGGAGATGCCGACAGCCAACGCATCGATACTGGTGGCTACAGCCAGTGTCAATACTACTTTTAAGCGGGTAGGGTCAAAACAACATTTATCATCGTTGCTGAGCCCTTCTTTTATCATTCGTCCTCCCAAAAAAGCCAAAAGGCCGAAAGCTATCCAGTGGTCATAGTCTTTTATCAAATGGCTGAACCGGCTGGCACAGAACCATCCAATAAGGGGCATAACGGCCTGAAAGAGTCCGAAAAAGAATGCCATTACAAAAAAAGTGCGTCGGCAGATGCGACGCATGATGATTCCGCTTGTTATGGATACCGTGAAACAATCCATAGCAAGACTGATTGCCAAAAGCCAAATCTCTAGTGTGTTCATTCACTAAAAAGGTAATTTATAGATTAAACTGTATGTTCCGATAGTAAAATGGTTAGCTTTGTTCTTGCCGAATCCGGGGATATACCAGGGTTCTGTATTTCCTGTTTTCTTCATGCTGGTGCGTACCCGGTAGCGCACAGAAAGCCCCATATAAAAATTCTTGTATACCTTGGTTGTAAGCCCTCCCACCAGTTCTACCCAGCCGGCATTGCTTTTTACCCCATTGTAGGTAAACGGAACGGTGATGTTTCCCCAAGTCGGGTCGACCATTGCGGGAGCATCGACGTCGTATGTGAAAGAGGTGAAGCCATAGCGTATACCTCCATACGCGTAACCGGGGAGATGAGGCTTTTTGAAAAGAATATTGTAATTCATACCGATACGAAAATAAGGTGCTGAAGCCTTATAATGAATATTGGTTTCGTCATCGGTGGTGTCTGTATGACCGTAACCGATTTCTATAATAGGGATGAAGCGGTTTTTTAAGTTTACCTCCACACTCACCTCGGCACTGGTAAAGTCACTGCCGAATATTTTACTTCCCAGGCCAAATACATCTAAGCCCACATACGTGCCCTGATACAGAGGTACGGTGGCTTTTTCTTCTGTTGTTGCCGTTTTCTTTTCTTGGGCTGTAGAGCGTAAGGGGCATAACAGTAAGCTACTCCCTAATAGTATAGTATATATTAAAGTTTCTCTTTTCTTCATTGTTGATATCCGGGTTTACAATCACTACAGAATCCAGTGAGTTTGTTGTATAATTGATATTTTCCACCTGATAGAACATCATGGTGCCACACTCTATATCGCTAATAAAAGGGATGTTGCGATGCGTTATTTCAATCACGTCTTTCAGCTTTTCATTGTAATGTATCGTATAAGTAGTTTTTGATGTATAACTGAGTGGAAGGCTGAAGCTGCTCAAGTCACTTTCTTTGTTGTAAATGGTGTCTGTCAAGACAGAGTCTTTCACAACTTTATCTGTTATGGTTCCGTCCGGCAATGTGTCTTTTACTGTAACGTCGGTCACGGTAGTACCTGTAATGGTGACCTCGGAAGTCAGTTTGACGGACGAATGGCTGTCACTGCTCAGTAAGTCGAAATGTGCAAGGGATGTTGTACTCAGGGGACAATCGCTTTCGCTGCATCCCTGCCATAAGTATCCTGATGCAGTCAGGAACAATAGGATGATAATTGGTAATTTCTTCATTCTCAAAACTCTTCTTCTATTTTATAGTTGTTGCGTTCGGGAGCGTTGCGTGCTATTAACTCACCGATGAATCCGGCAAGGAATAATTGTGTGCCCAGTATCATTAACGTCAAAGCCAGATAGAAATAGGGCGAATCCGTTATCAGGGTATAAGGCAGGCCGTTTGTTAGGTTGTATAATTTGTTAGCACCGATGATGACTACGGAAATAAATCCGAAGATAAACATCAGTGATCCTAAGAAGCCGAACATGTGCATCGGTTTGACGCCAAATTTAGATAGAAACCACAAAGTGATTAAGTCAAGATATCCGTTGAAAAAACGATTCAGTCCGCCAAATTTGGTCTTTCCGAATTTGCGTGCCTGATGGTGCACTATCTTTTCTCCGATTTTAGAGAAGCCGGCATTTTTTGCCAAATAGGGGATGTAGCGGTGCATTTCACCGTATACTTCGATGTTCTTGATCACGTCCCGGCGATAGGCTTTGAGCCCGCAATTGAAGTCGTGGAGGTTGTTGATGCCGGATACGGCACGTGCTGTAGCATTGAAAAGCTTGGTGGGGATGGTCTTTGACAAGGGGTCGTAGCGTTTTTGCTTGTAGCCCGATACCAAATCATAACCTTCCTTGGTAATCATTCTGTAGAGTTCGGGAATTTCGTCCGGGCTGTCTTGCAAATCGGCATCCATCGTGATAACCACATTGCCTTGCGCCTTTTCGAATCCGCAATAGAGTGCAGGGGATTTGCCGTAATTACGGCGGAATTTGATTCCTTTTACTTTATCCGATTGGGTGCGTAGATTTTCTATTACCTCCCAAGAGCGGTCTGTACTGCCGTCATTTACAAATATTACTTCATAGCTGAAATGGTTGCCATCCATTACGCGTTGAATCCAGGCAAAGAGCTCCGGCAAAGATTCCTCTTCATTATACAGTGGAATAACTACAGATATATCCATGTGTCTTATTGGTTTTTCGGTTTACGCATTATCAGCAATGCCGTAGGGATTGCTATCAGCATGCCGTAAAATATATTATTTGATATCAACTGGAAAGTGATTTGCAATGGAGTCAGTGCTGCCACCATATCAAAGGCTTCCTGCAATTGGTCGATAGAAGGTAAAAGTTCTGCTTGGGCAGTTGTCTTGAATTGGTTAATCATATTCTGATAGAATTCAAAAACAAAACCGCCGTCAATGAAATGGAAATAGATATAATGGACTACTGCTACGAATAGGGATGCGAACATATACATAAATATTGTAAACAGCAATGCTTTCCCAAAGCTGATTGCATTGTTGCAATAACGTTCTCTGTATTTTTTAGCAAAAATATAGCCCAAAATAGGGACACCTAATGTAAGTACAATAAACAGGAGTAATAGGAAAGGTATTCTCAGTCCTAAAGGAAAAAGCATGAACTTAAAGGACCAAAGCAGTCCCATGCCCGTGCCATAGCGCATTGCGCATTCTTGAAGAGTTGGTTTACGTTCAGTCATTCTTTATTGATAAGTGCACAAAATTAATAAGTCTACAAAAGTACGGCTTTTATTAAGAATACATGCTATATTTAGGGGTGAAAAATGTATTTTTTCTGCTAAAATCAAAAAAAAGTGCATGAGAGTATTGCAGTTTCAAAAAATATATCTACCTTTGCACTCGCAAAACAAAAATGGGTAAGTCCTATACGGCCAGCTCCTGATGAATCCTCCAGGGCTTGATCGCAGCAAAGGTAGTTGGTTGTAGCGGCGCGATATAGTAAGCTTACCCACCCGCCTCTTTAGCTCAGTTGGCCAGAGCACGTGATTTGTAATCTCGGGGTCGTTGGTTCGAATCCGACAAGAGGCTCAGAAAGACAAAAGGAATGGAGTAAGTCTTCATTCCTTTTTCTATTTATAATCATCCAGCTAATTTTTTCTTCATGAAGGAAACAAATATTGCAACTGCATCTTTACCACAGCAATGTCGCCCGGCCGTAAAAGAACTTTTAAAGGAAATATATGGCTATACTGATTTTCGTGATTTTGAAGTCTATAATGATTTGTCTTCCGGCAAAGATAAACTAAAAATTTCCCAAGGACAATTGATAGAAGAGGTTATTGAAGAGTCTGAAAAGTCGATGAAGACGGATTCGGTTTATAATTTCTTGTTGACAGCGCCAACGGGAGCCGGTAAATCTTTATTGTTCCAGCTTCCTGCCATTTATTTGGGACAAGAATATAAGTTACTTACAATTGTGATTTCTCCTTTGAAGGCTTTGATTGTTGATCAAGTGGAAAATCTGCGTGATTTGGGATATGAAAAGGTGTCTTATGCATCTTCCGATCTTTCACCTGAAGAAAAAAATGAGGCATACCGTCAGGTGCGCGAGGGAGAGACGGATTTATTTTATCTTTCTCCCGAATTATTGTTGGCTTATGATATTAAACATTTTATAGGTGACCGTCGGATAGGATTGATTGTGGTGGATGAGGCACATACGGTAACTACATGGGGGAAGGAATTCCGTGTGGATTATTGGTTTCTGGGTCGTCACTTGGATAATTTGAAGAAGAACTTGGGCTATGCTTTTCCGGTTTTTGCATTGACTGCAACTGCCGTTTGGAATCCTCGCGGGGGGAATGATATGGTTTTTGAAACCATCCGCTCTTTGCGTATAGACCCTTGCAGACTGTTTGTGGGAACAGTGAAGCGCGAAAATATCGGCTTTGATATTCGTTTGCTTACTATTGAAGAAGATGAGAATTATGATAAGGCGAAACAACGTGTCATTATCGGACGTACCGATGATTTTCTGGATGAACATAAAACTATCATGTATTATCCTTTTGCCGGCAGCATAGACACCCGGATTAAAATGTGGGTGCGTTCTACTAACTGGCGATTGGTGTCTTCTTATTATGGAAAGAAGGACAAGGCTCAGAAGGCAGCGATTGTTGAAGCTTTTAAGGAAGGTGACAAACGGATGATTATTGCGACAAAAGCATTCGGTATGGGTATTGACATCAGTGATATTGACCGGGTGTATCATGTGGCTCCTTCAAGTACATTTGTTGACTATATTCAGGAGATAGGACGTGCGGCACGTGATAAAAGTATTAAAGGTATTGCGGCCACCGACTTTCATGAACGGGATTTCTATTTTATGAAACGCTTACACTCTGCCGGAGCCATTACGCAAAATCAGTTGGGGATGATTTTGAAGAAGCTTTGGGAAATCTATTTGATGAAGGGCAAAAGCAAGGAGATGCAAGTGTCTTTGTCGGATTTTGAGTTTGCAGTGAAACTTCCTCGTAAGCAGAACAAGTTGGAATATGAATCGGATTTGGGACAAGTGATAAAAACGGCTTTGTTATGGATAGAGGAAGATTTATCCAGCCGTTTTGGAGGACAGCCCATTGAGATAAATTCCCGAACCCTCTTTACAGATGGATATGTACAGGAAAAAACAGGGGATACTGCTTTCAGGGAAACGTATAAAAAGTTTATGACTCCCGTGGTCGGTGCGGAAGGTATTTATAAGGTATCTTTTGAAGCATTGTGGGAAAGCTGTTTCTCGGAAATGGGTTATCGGGAGTTTAAGCGCGATTTATATAATGGTAATTTGTTTGAAGGAGTCCGTGCGGCGGCTGTCGGCAAACATGAGGTATTGCTGAAAGAAGATGCAGGAGATATATGCACAAAACTGGCGAGTCTGCTGAAACGGTTGAAAGATTTGCTGACTGTTAGTTTGTATGGCAATAAGGGCAAGTTTGAAGAAGATGATTTGCGCAGTATCTTTGCCGAATATGATATGGATGTTCCTTCGGCAAAACGTTTCCTTTCTTCTTTGCTGGAATCGAGAGTGGAGGAGGGAAGAAGCGTCAGCTATATCAGTAGCACGAAGAAAAAGGATGAAGACAAGTTGGTTTTTACTGTTACCCGAGGCTTTGACTTGTTGCTCTCACGTTATCAGAAGCTCTGCTCTCAGCGTATTACAGGAGTGAAAGGAGATTTGTTGCTGTTTTACACCACGCCTTTTTCAGACCTAAACATGCTTCTCAATCTTTTGTCAATGCTCAATGTGGTCGATTTTACTGTCGAAGGTGGTGTGCCTTCGGTAGAGGTGACTGTTAATATGCCTGAAGTGCTGGAGAAAGAGGTGACATCGGAAGCTTATAAAAACTTCGTGCTTGAAAATAATGAAAAGATATTCCTTGAACAGATAGAGCTGTTCCAATTGTTTTTTGGTAATACTTCCTTGGATGATGAGCAGAGATGGGAGTTTATAGAAGACTATTTCACGGGAATGAATGTGGAAGAAATGAAGAAAAAATATAGCCCTTTGGGATAGGACTAAAAGGGAGTGTGTTAAAACTAAACCGGGCTATCCCATCGTCAGGCTGTAGGGGCAGCATTATCCATGTTTTGACACACTCCCGAAATGCTATGTCAGGCGGTGACTTTACATGCCTTCTTATACTTTGAAATCATGTGCAATTTTCTTGTATCCGTAAACGGCACGGCTTCCCAATTCTTCTTCTATGCGTAGCAGTTGGTTGTATTTGGCCATACGGTCACTGCGACTTAATGAACCGGTCTTGATTTGTCCGCTGTTGGTAGCAACGGCGATGTCGGCAATAGTTGCATCCTCCGTCTCACCCGAACGGTGACTGGTAACAGTGGTATAGCCATTACGTTGAGCCATTTCGATGGCGTCCAATGTTTCGGTCAGCGAACCGATTTGGTTTACTTTAATCAGGATAGAATTGGCACAACCTTCGCTGATTCCTTTCTCCAGGAATTTCACGTTTGTTACGAACAGGTCATCACCTACCAGTTGACAGCGATTTCCAAGACGTTCGGTCAGTATACGCCAGCCTTCCCAGTCATTTTCTGCCATACCGTCTTCAATGGAGTCGATAGGATAATCCCAACACAGTTTTTCCAGATAAGCCACTTGCTCTGATGCAGTACGCTTTTCACCTTTTGTTCCTTCAAATTTCGTATAATCATAGATTCCATCATGGTAGAACTCTGAAGAAGCGCAGTCCAAACCGATAGTGATGTGTTTGAATGGCTCATAACCGGCTGCTTCAATGGCTGCCAAAATGCAATTCAATGCATCCTCGGTTCCATCCAACACAGGAGCGAAACCTCCTTCGTCGCCAACAGCAGTGCTCAGTCCGCGCTTCTTTAATACGGTTTTCAGTGCGTGGAAAACTTCTGCTCCCATGCGCAATGCTTCGTGAAATGATTTGGCACCGACAGGGCGAATCATAAATTCCTGAAAAGCGATGGGAGAATCGGAATGCGAACCTCCGTTGATGATATTCATCATGGGCACGGGCAATACGTACGTGTTTGTTCCTCCTATATATCTATATAAAGGTATATCCAGATAATTTGCCGCTGCCTTTGCCACAGCCAGTGATACGCCCAGAATGGCATTGGCTCCGAGTTTGGACTTAGTGGGGATACCGTCTAAAGCCAGCATAGCCATATCAATGCCGCGTTGGTCTGATGAGTCCATGCCGGTCAATGCCGGAGCAATGATATTATTAATGTTGTCTATGGCTTTCAGAACTCCTTTTCCTCCATAACGGGTCTTGTCTCCGTCGCGTAATTCCAAAGCTTCATGTTCACCGGTGGATGCACCCGACGGAACAGATGCACGTCCCATGATACCGGATTCTAATGTTACGTCTACTTCTACAGTGGGGTTGCCACGTGAGTCAAGAATCTCTCTTCCTTTAATCTTTGCTATTTTCATATTGATTCTAAAATTTAATTGGGTGGTTTTATGATAATAACAAAAAAGAAAGAGATTTTGTTCTATTCACTCATCCAAACTCCGAGCATGACTCCGATAATTCCTAAAACCACGCTGCCAATCACGTATGCAAAGAAGGTGGGATAAAAACCTGATTTTAATAATTGAAGGCTTTCATTGCTGAAAGTAGAGAAAGTGGTGAACCCGCCGCAAAGTCCGATAGTGAGCAATAGACGCAATTCATTGGTGATATGAATGCGTGAGGTGAGCGTATAAAAAACACCTATCAGTATGCAACCCAGGAAGTTGACGGCAAAAGTCCCCCATGGGAAAGCCGTCCCTGTCTGGCGCTGAATGGCAATGGTAAGTAAGTAACGAAGCACGCTTCCTGTTCCTCCTCCGATAAAGATATATAATAATGATTTCATAACTGCTGCATTTTAATGCAAAAATAGCAAGGATTATTCATTCGGAGAGAAATTTTTTCTGTAATTCTGGAAAGTTTTTCTTATCGGCTTATAATAAAGGCTTTGGGAGTAGATGCCCGATTGTGAGGTAATGACTTAGCAACTATTATGTTTACAGCATTCTGCTGATGTAGTAGCTGTCTTAACGGATAATGTTGATGCAACGGCCTATTGGCGTAAGTTAAAACAAAGGTTAAAGAAGGAAGGTAATGAAACCGTGACAAATTGTCACGGTTTGAAAATGCTTGCGGCTGACGGCGAAATGTGCCTGACTGATGTGGCTGACACACAGCAACTTCTCCGCTTCATTCAATCTATTCCATCGCCCAAAGCAGAACCTTTTAAGCTATGGATGGCGCAAGTGGCTGCCGAACGTCTTGACCAAATGCAAGATCCCGAACTTTCCATTAACCAAGCATTAATGGAGTAGGATATGTTAAATTTAATAACAAGCTGATATTAAGAATTTTATAATGCAGCTATAAAGAAGATACAATTTAGTACCATTTTAGTATCTATATTTTGTCATGGTTATACTCACCTTAAATAGCTGTCATACGACTTTTGAAATGTAATAAAAGCTATTTTAGGAACTATTTTAGGAACAAAACTTAGGAACAAAACCATGAAAAATTTTGTAGCTCAGAATAGTTTTATTACCTTTGCAGCATTAGAACCTGCCAAGCCTCTCAACGATGCTCAAATCGGCGGGTCGTTTTTTTTATTATACCTTATATGAGAGCAAGTTTTGCCAAACCATATTCTTCTCCTGAACAAATCGTTCAGATACTAAAGCAACGTGGTATGCTTATGGATGACGAGCGGAAAGTTGAGAACTATCTGATGAATATCGGTTATCACCGTCTTTCAGCCTACATCTACCCGTTCTACAAAAGTCCAAAGAGTGACTTGCAACTAAAAGAAGGGACGACATTCGAGCAAGTCTTGGTGCTCTACCGCTTTGACAAGAAGTTACGCATTCTTCTCTTTAATGAGATTGAAAAAATAGAAGTTGCCATTCGCAGCGTCTTGGCTAATATCGGATGTCAAGAATTTGGTGATAAGTACTGGATAACAAAGGCGGACTATTTTGCTAACGCTGAAAAATTCAATCAGACGCTGGCTGTCATAGAAAAGGAACTTACATCAAGCAAGGAAGATTACATTGAGGATTTCAGGCACAATTATGTTGAAAACTATCCTCCGGCATGGATGATTACCGAAGTCTTGTCTTTCGGCAACTTGAACTATATTTATTCCAATATTGCCAGCAACAAGCTGATGAAAGGCATCGCTAATTATTTCGGCTTGAAACCGCAGGTTTTCACTTCGTGGTTGACCTTACTTGCCAATCTTCGCAATATGTGTTGCCATCATGCAAGAATATGGAACAGGGATTTTATGTTAAACCCAGCAGAACCGCGCAAGACTTCAAATGCTTGGATAGATACTTCCCAAATAGACAAGAAAAGGATTTTCTATAGGCTGTGTATTATTCGATATTTTCTGTCATCAGTTTCACCCAAAAACAATTTCAACGAAAAGATTGTTGATTTATTGGCTCGTTTTCCTTCGATAGATATTACGGCTATGGGATTTTGCAGGAACTGGGCTGACGAGGAGCTATGGTACTGAGAGTATATAGATTATAAATGTCTCATAAAAGACAAATGATGCCAACAAAAGAATTAAAAATGTAACTTTTGTCAGCATCATTCACATCTTTTAAAGAACACATGGAGGTGGCGGAAGAGGGAGGAGAAAATAAACAGTAATCGTGAAATACCCAAAGTGGCTTGCCGTGCAATGACTGAATTCATAAAAAAATAACTGTGTTTTTCGCCATACAAACGGAAAAATCTGTCTCTTCCTTCCTCCTTTCATTAGTCGTTGAAACGCCCTGTTATGGCGGATTTCGGTAGTGAATGGACATCTCGTATTGTCTTTTCAGCCTCCTTTCATCTGTAAGACTTTTTTTGATACAGATAAATACTGAAGGCAGATTTGAAAGCAGCTTGGGAAGCACGACTGAAAGGAGAATGAATGGATATCCTGTCATTGTTAATCGATTGATTGATAATGTGTTTTGGCTAATATGTAAGGATGAACGGAAAGAAGGAATGATCGGCTTAGTGAGGGGATGATTCCATCTGCCCCTATGTGAAAAAGATGCCGAGCTTTTTGAAAAAGGTCGGTGTGTTTCCGTAAAACCTCGGCATCTTTTTAATAAACTTACCGAGCTTTTTTGAAAACCTCAAGGTCTTTTTGCAGCATTCAGCCTGATCATAGGTCTATACATACGGTGGCATCAGCCTACACATATATATGCGTAAGCCTACATGTACGTACGCATCGGGCCACACGTACGTACGCATCGGGCCACACGTACGTATGCATTGTATCGGGTGGTGGAATGTTAGGTCGGATTTGTTACAGCAAACATTTTATTCATAAGCTATTCGGTACCATTTTGTTTTTTTTGTTCGTTTATTCCAGAGATTTTAGTAATTTTGCACCCTAAACAAAAAACAGCAAAAAGGAATGGGTGGTTTTTTTGGAACAGTCTCAAAGACTGAGTGCGTTACCGATTTATTTTACGGAACGGACTATAATTCACATTTAGGTACAAAAAGAGGAGGCTTGGCTACTTATGCCAAGGGAGAAGGATTTATGAGGTCTATCCATAATTTGGAAAACTCTTATTTCCGCACAAAGTTTGAATTGGAACTCCCGAAGTTTAAAGGTAACTCGGGTATAGGTATTATTAGTGATACAGATCCTCAGCCGATAGTAATCAATTCGCATTTGGGTAAATTTGCCATTGTTACAGTAGCCAAGATTCAGAATATTTCGGAACTGGAGCGTGACTTGCTGGCTGCGAATATGCATTTTTCCGAAATGAGTTTGGGAAAGACAAACCCAACGGAATTGATAGCATTGCTTATTGTTCAGGGCAAGGACTTTGTAGATGGCATCGAAAATGTATTTAATAAGATAAAAGGGTCGTGCTCCATGTTGCTGCTGACCGAAGACGGTATTATTGTGGCGCGTGATAAATGGGGACGTACTCCCATAGTGATTGGTAAGAAAGAGGGGGCTTATGCTGCGACCAGCGAGTCGAGCAGTCTGCCGAATCTGGATTATGAAATTGAAAAATATGTGGGCCCCGGCGAAATTATCCGCTTGCGTGCCGATGGAATGGAACAAATGCGCAAGCCGAATGAAGGAATGCAGATTTGTTCTTTTTTGTGGGTGTATTATGGTTTCCCGGTTTCTTGCTATGAGGGTAGGAATGTGGAGGAAGTGCGTTTTATGAGTGGTTATAAAATGGGGCAGAAGGATAATTCGGAAGTGGATTGTGCCTGTGGTATTCCTGATTCCGGCGTAGGTATGGCGCTGGGGTATGCCGAAGGAAAAGGCATTCCTTATCATCGTGCCATAACCAAATATACTCCCACATGGCCCCGCAGCTTTACTCCTGCCAATCAGGAAATGCGTTCGTTGGTAGCAAAAATGAAGCTGATTCCCAATCGTGCCATGCTGGAAGGAAAACGTGTTTTGTTTTGTGATGATTCCATTGTACGTGGAACTCAACTTCGTGATAATGTGAAGATTTTATATGATTATGGAGCAAAAGAGGTTCACATGCGTATTGCGTGCCCGCCGTTGATTTACAGTTGTCCTTTCCTTGGCTTTACTGCATCAAAAGGTGACTTGGAGTTGATAACACGCCGCATGATTAAGGAAATAGAAGGAGATGAGAATAAAGATCTTGAAAAATATGCTGCAACAGATTCACCTCAATACCAAAAGATGGTGCAAATGATTGCCGATCGTTTCGGATTGACTTCGTTGAAGTTCAATACATTGGAAACCTTAATTGAAGCTATCGGTTTGCCAAAGTGCAAAGTTTGTACGCATTGTTTTGATGGTTCCAGTTGTTTCTGATATCAAAATAATAAGATAGAATGAAAAAAGAGCCGTGAATTGTTTGGCAATTCACGGCTCTTTTCCTATTTTTACAGCATTGAATATTAAAAATAGGAAGATAAAATGACACTGATAGAACGATTTTTAAAGTATGTAAGTTTCGATACTCAATCAGACGATAATAGTGGTGTGACGCCCAGTACACCCAAACAAATGGTATTTGCACAATACTTGAGATCTGAATTGGAACAACTGGGCTTTGAAGAAATTTCATTGGACGAGAATGGTTATCTTTTTGCTACCTTGCCGGCAAATACCGACAAACCGGTACCAACGATAGGATTTATTGCTCACATGGATACCAGTCCTGATATGACCGGTGCAGGAGTGACTCCGCGTATCGTTTATGGTTATGACGGTTCGGATATTGTCTTGTGTGAGGAAGAGAATGTTGTTCTTTCTCCTAATCGGTTCCCTGAATTGCTGGACCACAAAGGAGAAGATTTGATTGTAACCAATGGAAAGACGCTGCTGGGAGCTGACGATAAGGCCGGTATTGCAGAAATCATTACTGCGATGGTTTATTTGAAAGAGCATCCCGAAATTAAACATGGAAAGATTCGGGTAGGTTTCAATCCAGATGAAGAAATTGGGTTGGGTGCTCATAAGTTTGATGTGGAAAAGTTTGGTTGTGAATGGGCTTATACAATGGATGGAGGAGAGGTAGGTGAGCTGGAATTTGAAAATTTCAATGCAGCCTCTGCCAAAGTAGTTGTAAAGGGTCGTAACGTGCATCCGGGATATGCCAAGAATAAGATGATAAATTCCATGTGTGTGGCCAATCAGTTTATGAATTTATTGCCGGATGGAGAGACTCCCCAGTGTACAGAAAACTATGAAGGATTCTATCATTTGGTAGGTATTACCGGTGAGGTGGAACAAACTACGCTGTCTTACATCATTCGTGACCATGACCGTGCCAAATTTGAAGCGCGTAAAGAGAATATGTTGAAGTGGGCAGCTGAGATTAATAAGAAATATGGTGAAGAAACAGTGACAGTAGAATTGAAAGATCAGTATTATAATATGCGTGAAAAGATTGAACCGGTCATGCATATTATCGATATAGCTTTCAAGGCGATGGAAGAAGCCGGTGTGACTCCGAAGGTGAAAGCGATTCGTGGCGGAACGGATGGCGCACAACTTTCTTTCAAAGGACTGCCTTGTCCGAACATTTTTGCCGGCGGTCTGAATTTCCACGGCAGATATGAGTTTGCTCCTATTCAGTCATTGGAAAAAGCTATGATGGTAGTGGTGAAGATTTCAGAATTGGTGGCAAGATAAGACGAATATAATAACCTTAAAAAATAATTGAATAATAACATGAAAACGACTCCGTTTACCGAGAAACACATTGCTCTGGGAGCAAAGATGCACGAATTTGCCGGCTATAATATGCCTATCGAATATTCGGGAATTATCGATGAACATCTCACTGTATGCAATGCAGTGGGTGTATTTGATGTTTCCCACATGGGAGAATTTTGGGTAAAAGGCCCGAATGCATTGGCTTTCTTGCAGCAAGTGACTTCTAATAATGTAGCTGTTTTGCCTATTGGTAAGGCTCAGTATACTTGTTTCCCCAACGAAGAGGGAGGTATTGTAGATGATTTATTGGTATATCATTACGAACCGGAAAAATACTTGTTGGTTGTGAATGCTGCCAATATAGAGAAAGACTGGAATTGGTGTGTCAGCCATAACACGGCGGGTGCTGAATTGGAAAATGCTTCCGATCGCATGGCGCAGTTGGCTATCCAGGGGCCGAAAGCAATGGAGGTTTTGCAGAAACTCACTTCGGTGAATCTGTCTGAAATACCTTATTATGCGTTTACTACCGGAGAATTTGCCGGTCAGAAAGACGTGATTATTTCTAATACCGGATATACCGGAGCCGGAGGCTTTGAGCTTTATTTCTATCCTGAAGCCGGTGAAGCGATTTGGAATGCCATCTTTGAAGCCGGTGCTCCTGAAGGTATCAAGCCTATAGGACTGGGTGCACGCGATACTTTGCGCCTGGAGATGGGATTCTGTCTTTATGGTAATGATCTGAGTGATACCACTTCTCCATTGGAGGCGGGCTTAGGTTGGATTACCAAGTTTGTTGAAGGAAAGGATTTTACAGCACGTGCTATTCTTGAAAAGCAGAAAGCAGAAGGTTTGAATCGCAAATTGGTTGGTTTTGAAATGATTGATCGCGGTATACCTCGCCATGGTTATGAGTTGGTAAATGCAGAGGGAGAAAAGGTTGGTGAAGTAACCAGTGGAACGATGTCTCCGATTCGTAAAATCGGCATCGGTATGGGATATATTCAAACTGCTTATGCTACACCGGGCACAGAGGTTTTCATTGATGTGCGTGGACGCAAATTAAAGGCGATGGTTGTCAAACCACCGTTCAGAAAGTAATATTATTCATTTTTTTTATCTCCTTCATCTTGCCTGTGGTATGGGTGGAGGAGATTTTTTTTGCCAACCTGCCATAATATTTATCGTTATGCAGGCAATGAGTTAAAACAAAGTACTTATCACAAAATAAGCAGGTGAAAGACTCCACAGTTGATAGATAATTTATAATTTTGCAGGCAAAAAAAATATTGTTATGTCAGAATTGGCTCCCCTTATAAGTGACCTCGCCTTGATTCTTATTTGCGCCGGTATTATGACGCTGATATTTAAACGGTTGAGGCAACCTTTAGTCTTGGGCTATATTGTAGCCGGGTTTTTGGCAAGCCCGCATATGCCTTATACACCATCAGTAATAGATACGGCAAATATTCATACTTGGTCTGATATCGGTGTTATTTTCCTACTTTTTGCTTTAGGATTGGAGTTTAGTTTCAAAAAGCTTATGAAAGTCGGAGGTACTGCTATTATAGCGGCGTGTACCATTATATTTTGTATGATATTGGTCGGGATGGTAGCCGGTTGGTCTTTTGGATGGAAACACATGGACTGCCTTTATCTGGGCGGTATGTTGGCAATGTCTTCAACGACCATTATTTATAAGGCATTCGATGATTTGGGGTTACGGCAGCAACGGTTTGCCGGGTTGGTGCTTAGCATTTTGATACTGGAAGACATTCTTGCCATTGTGTTGATGGTGATGCTGAGTACAATGGCTGTAAGTAAGAATTTTGAGGGTACGGAGATGATTTACAGTATTGGTAAGTTAGTATTCTTTCTGATTCTTTGGTTTGTAGTAGGAATATATCTTATTCCTATTTTTCTGAAACGTTCACGTAAGTGGATGGGGAGTGAAACATTACTTATCGTTTCTTTGGCTATGTGCTTTGGAATGGTAGTACTGGCGGCAAAAGTTGGTTTTTCTCCGGCTTTCGGTGCTTTCATCATGGGTTCTATTTTGGCGGAGACGGTAGAGGCAGAGAGTATAGAGAAACTGGTGGCGCCGGTTAAGGATTTGTTTGGCGCAATATTCTTTGTTTCGGTTGGTATGATGGTGGACCCTGCCATGATTGTGGAGTATGCATGGCCCATTGTTGCCATTACTTTATCTATTCTTTTGGGACAGGTTATATTTGGAACCGGAGGTGTGATTCTTGCAGGTCAGCCACTAAAGGTGGCAATGCAGTGTGGTTTTAGCCTGACGCAGATTGGAGAGTTTGCTTTCATTATCGCTTCATTGGGAGTAAGCCTGCATGTAACCAGTGATTTTCTGTATCCTATAGTGGTAGCGGTTTCGGTTATTACTACGTTCCTTACTCCTTATATGATTCGTCTTGCTGTTCCCGCTTATCATCGGGTAGAGAAGGTTTTGCCAAACAAATGGAGAAAAATTTTAGATCGCTACTCTTCGGGTTCGCAGACGGTGAACCATGAGAATAATTGGAGAAAACTATTGACCGCTATTATTCGCATTGTCGCCATCTATTCGGTGCTTTGCATTGCGGTAATTGTCCTTTCTTTCCATTTCATCATTCCTCTGTTTCGGGCAAGTTTACCTTTGTTTTGGGCGAATTTGGCGGGTGCAGTGTTTACAATTGTATGTATATCGCCATTTTTGCGTGCTATTATTATGAAGAAGAATCATTCAGTTGAGTTTCAGGCATTGTGGCAGGATAATCGTTATAACCGTGCTCCGTTATTATCCACCATTTTATTGCGCATGGTGATAGCTGTGGCTTTTGTTTTGTTTATTATCGAGAATATTTTCAAGGCATCTACTGCATTGATGGTTGGTATTGCTATTATTTTGGTTTGTATGATGATGCTTTCGCGCTGGTTGAAGAAACAGTCCATTTTTATGGAACGTACTTTTATACAGAATTTACGTTTCCGTGATATGCATGCTGAATTTACGGGACAGAAGCGGCCGGAATATGAGGGACATTTATTGTCACGTGATATTCATCTTTCGGATTTCGAGGTGCCGGCGGATTCTCTTTGGGCAGGACATACACTGAAAGAGTTGAATTTGGGATATAAATATGGGGTGCATGTTGCTTCTATTATTCGCGGGATGCATCGTATCAACATTCCGGGTGCCAATGTCCGTTTGTTTCCCGGCGATACAATTCAGGTTATCGGTACGGATGAGCAGTTGGGGGAATTTGCCCGTCAGGTGGAGCGAGTCTCTTCTGCTGCTGAAGAAGAGGATATTGAGAAGCGTGAGATGAACTTGAAGCAGTTTATGGTGGATGGTAATTCTCTTTTCTTGGGTAAGAGTATTAAGGAGAGCGGTATTCGTGATGATTATAGATGTTTGGTGGTAGGGGTAGAACGAGGCGATGGTAATTTGATCCGACCGGATGTTAATATGATTTTTTGTGAAGGTGATGTAGTATGGGTAGTGGGCGAGAGAGATGATGTTTATCATTTGTTGGGTAAGAAGAAAGAGATACAATATTAATATATATAAGTTGTGAAGTATTTATATCCCTGTGATTAGCATGTATGGCCTTGCACGTATACGTGTAGGCTCATACATATTTTCACTTCGTTCTGATGGAAAACAAGGGGGATATTAATACTTATTAGTATCTATTCCTCTTCAAAGTCAAAATCGAAATCAAAGTCATCATCGTCCGGCAAATATTCCGGTGTGATAAACTCATCCATACTGCGTCGGTCTTTCTTTGTAGGACGTCCGGTGCCACGGGCGCGATCGACAAAACCGCTGATTTTACTCATTTCCAATAGTTCATATTGTTCCGGTGAAGTAACATTCTCCAGAATTTCAGGAATAAGTTTTGCACCGACACGTTTTTCTATTGCTTGTAAAACTTTGAAAGAATAAGTGATAGGCGGTTTGCGTACCTCTATCACATCTCCCGGTTTTACCGTACGTGCCGGTTTGACTTGTGAACCGTTTATGCTTACACGGCCCTTTTTACAAGCTTCTGCAGCTATTGTGCGCGTTTTAAAGATGCGTGACGCCCACATCCATTTATCTATTCTTGCTTCAGCCATTACTTTTTATTGTATTGGTTCATGGTTATATTAATACCGGCCAGGCAGAAACTTTTGATTATTTCACATGCTAATTCCACACGTTCGTCCATAGTTTTCATATCTTCCTCTGTAAAGTGTCCCAATACAAAATCTATTTGCCCTCCGCGTGGAAAGTCATTGCCAATACCAAAGCGCAGGCGGGCATATGCTTGAGTTCCTAATGTGGCGGCTATATGCTTCAATCCGTTATGACCGGCATCGCTACCCTTACTTTTCAGGCGTAAAGCTCCGAAAGGAAGGGCTAAGTCATCTACTATTATCAACACGTTCTCCAATGGAACGTTTTCCTTCTGCATCCAATAACGTACAGCGTTGCCACTCAGGTTCATATATGTAGAAGGCTTCAACAAGATAAGTTGACGTCCTTTGAGTGACATGGTGGCAGTAGCACCGTAACGGCCATCGGTAAAAACAAGATTGGACGCCTTTGCAAGGGCGTCCAATACATTGAATCCTATGTTGTGACGGGTATTTCGGTATTCTTCACCTATATTACCCAGTCCTACAATCAAATATTTCATTGAAAAGGATTAAGGGGTTAGTAATTATTTACCTGCAGTTGCAGCAGCACCACGTGCGGCACGAGTTAATTTAACTGCACAAACAACAGCTTCCTTGGCATTAATTAATTCCAATCCTTCATAGTGTAATTCGCCAACTTTGATGGTTTTACCCAAGCCTAAAGCAGTAACGTCAATAGTCAGACGTTCAGGAATTGCATTATATAAAGCTTTAACTTTCAGTTTACGCATCTGCAATGCCAATTTACCACCGGCACGTACACCTTCTGCCAAACCTTCCAACTGAACGGGAACTTCCATTACAATAGGTTTAGCTTCGTCAATCTGATAGAAGTCAACGTGAAGGATAGAATCCTTAACAGGGTGGAATTGGATATCTTTCATGATAGCGTTTACTGTTTTGCCATCGATGTTCAAATCTACAACGTAGATGTGCGGTGTGTATACCAGATTACGCAAACCGTCGGTAGTTACTGAAAAATGAGTTGCTACAGGATTTCCGTTTTCATCTTTCTGTACTCCGTATACTACGCAAGGAACACCATTGTTTTTACGCAATTCACGAGTTGCTTTCTTTCCGAGGTCTGTTCTTACAGAACCTTTAATTTCAATTGATTTCATTGTTCTTTAATTTTTTTGTGTTACTCTAAATTAAGTTGATTTTGTTGCTTAATTCGCCATCACACGATGTGGTATATCACACGATGGAGCTTAAAAAAGCGGTGCAAAAGTAATGCTTATTTTTGATTTAACCAAAAAGAGCCCGGATTTTTTAATTCGGGCTCTTACTTATACATTAAATCAGAAGTCAATATCTATTTTTATTTCACTAGAGCTTAGAGCTTCTTCACTTTCGTTTTCAGTTCTTTTTTCTTCCGGCATGTCTTCGCTGTGGTGGGGTTCTATCGGACCTTGTTCGTCAGTAATGAACTGAATAGCCTGTTGAAGTCCGTTTGTAAACTTCTCAAAATCCTCTTTATATAGGAAGATTTTATGCTTTTCAAAACTCACTTGTGAATCGTCACCTTCACCCGATACAATTTTCTTACTTTCTGTGATAGCCAAGAACATTTCATCTTTCCGGTTTTTCTTCACATCTAAATAATAAATACGTTTTCCCGCTTTAATGGCTTTTGAGAAAACTATTTCTTTATCACCATCCACTACACTTTTCTTTTTCTCTTCCATAATTTGAATCTTTATAAATCGGCTTCAAAATTGGATATTTTTTTTTAATGGGCAAAGAATTTGCTCATAAACTTCGAAGAAAAAAGCGTTTTCCGCTTTTCTATGCAAATTTTGCATTAAAAAATGTAATTATGTTATGTGAAATCAATGAATTTTCCTACTTTTGCAACTCCTTAATAATTTTATGTGAATTATGATAAATAGAGTTCTTATTCGTCTTAAGATAGTTCAGATAATCTATGCTTATTATCAGAACGGAGGGAAAAACTTGGATACTGCCGAGAAGGAGTTGTTCTTTAGTCTCTCTAAAGCATATGATTTGTATAACTATCTATTGCTTTTAATGGTTGAGGTAACTAAACAGGCTAACAAAAAACTGAATGCTGCGAAAAACAAACTTATCCCTACTAAGGAAGAATTGTTTCCCAACACCAAATTTGTAGAGAATCGTTTTATTGCCCAATTGGAGGTGAATAAACAGTTATTGGATTTTGCCGGCAATCAGAAGAAAACGTGGGAAAATGAAGCGGATTTTGTGAAAAGTCTGTGTGAGCAAATTATGGAAAGTGACATATATAAGGAGTATATGGCAAGTGAAACTTCTTCTTATGAGGAAGACCGTGAAGTATGGCGCAAAATATATAAGAAGATAATCTTCAATAATGCAGAACTTGACCAAGTGCTGGAAGACCAAAGCTTGTATTGGAACGATGACAAGGAAATTGTAGACACTTTTGTTCTTAAAACAATCAAGCGTTTTGAAGAAAAAAATGGTGCTAAACAAGAGTTGTTACCTGAGTTTAAAGATGATGAAGATCAAGATTTCGCACGCCGTTTGTTCCGCCGCGCTATTTTGAATTCTGACTATTATCGTCATCTTATCAGTGAGAACACAAAGAATTGGGATCTTGACCGTGTGGCATTTATGGATGTGATTATCATGCAGATTGCTTTGGCGGAAGTTCTTAGCTTTCCTAATATCCCCGTTAGTGTGTCGCTCAATGAATATGTGGAAATCGCTAAGTTGTATAGTACTCCTAAAAGTGGTGGATTTATTAACGGTACATTGGATGGAATCGTTAATCAATTAAAAAAAGAAAACAAGCTGACGAAAAATTAATATCTTTGTTTGTTATCGTAAGTGTAACAACATTATAAACTAAAAAAACTTGAAAGTATGAATTTATCATTTGTATTTCTGCAGGCTGCAGGCGGAGGCGATTACTCATTCCTGATTATGATGGTAGCTATTTTCGCTATTATGTATTTCTTCATGATTCGTCCGCAGAATAAGAAACAGAAAGAAATTGCAAATTTCCGTAAGAATCTGGAAGTAGGTCAGGAAGTGATAACTGCCGGTGGCATTTATGGAAAAATTAAAGAAATAGAAGATAGTACTGTAGTATTGGAAGTTGCATCAGGCGTGAAGATTAAGATTGATAGAAATTCTATCTATGCTAACGCTGCTGCAAACCAACAAACAAAGTAAAACTTATATAAGCTATGTTCGACAAAAGGAACATACGTATTTACTATTTGAGGACATTAGAGAAAATCAGAAGCTTCCTGCTTAGTCGTAATAGTAGGGAGTTTCTGATTTTCTTGTTTTTTGTATTCGTTTCTTTCTGTTTTTGGTTGCTTCAGATATTGAATGATGATTATGAAACAGAATTTTCGATTCCTCTCCGTATGAAGAATGTCCCCAATAATGTGGTGCTGACTTCCGAGTTACCCAGTGAGTTAAAGATAGGAGTGAAGGATAGAGGAACTGTATTGACTAATTATATGTTGGGGCAAACTTTCTATCCGGTTACAATTGATTTTAAGGATTATGAGAGCAAAGGCACGCAAGTACGTATTCCGGTTTCTACTCTGTTGAAGAAAATTACAGGTCAATTGAACCAGTCGACTCGCTTGCTGACTGTTCGGCCTGACACATTGGAGTTTATTTATACTAAGGGGGAAGCTAAAAAAGTTCCTGTCAAGTTGCAGGGAAAAATTGATTTAGATCGTCAGTATTATATTTCTGATGTTATCTATTCTCCTGATTCGGTAATGGTCTATGCTCCTCAGGAAATATTGGATACCATTACTACGGCCTATACAGAGTCGGTGGTATTAGAGAATCTGTCTGATACGACTCATCGCCGCATCAGTCTGGCAAAAGTGAAAGGAGCCCGGTTTATTCCCGACTTTAATGATGTAACGCTCATGCTGGATGTATATGCAGAGAAGAGTGTGGAGGTACCTGTGCGTGGTGTGAATTTTCCTCCTGATAAAGTATTGCGTACCTTTCCCTCCAAAGTGCAGGTTACTTTTCAGGTCGGACTGAGTCATTTCAAGGCAATTACGGCTGAAGATTTTTTTATAGGAGTGACTTACGAGGAACTACTGAATAATAAAGGAGAAAAGTGTCCGGTGAAACTTAAATCTGTTCCCCGCTATGTGAATCATGTGCGTCTTAATCCGCAAGAGGTGGATTATCTGATTGAACAACAAATAATATTCAATGATTAAGATAGCTATTACCGGAGGTATTGGCAGTGGGAAATCATATATTTCTCACTTACTGGAGACAATGGATGTGCCGGTCTACAATGCTGATAATGAAGCTAAGCGCTTGATGGTATCCGATGAGGGAATTCATCGGGAGCTTATTGCTTTATTGGGAAAAGAGGTCTATGATAAAGAAGGAGCTTTGAATAAACCTCTGCTCGCTTCTTATCTTTTTTCGGCTCCTGAGCATGTGAGACAAATCAATGCTATTATTCATCCCAGGGTGAGGGAGGATTTTATCCGTTGGATTGGAGAACTGAAAGAGTGTGAGATAGCGGGTATGGAATCTGCCATTCTTTATGAGGCCGGTTTTGAAAATACAGTAGATGCTGTAGTGATGGTTTATGCACCATTGGAGTTAAGGGTGAAGCGGGCTATGCAGCGCGATAATGCAACAGAACAACAGGTGCGTGCACGTATCTTGGCACAACTTGATGACGAAGAAAAACGAAGTAGGGCAGATTTTACGGTTTTGAATGACGGTACTGTTCCGCTGCTTCCACAGTTGACTCAGGTAATTGAAGAATTAAAATCAGGAAAATTCGTATAATAAATTTGGGAGTTTCAATCGCGAATTGTACTTTTGCTGCCTCAAACCATAAATAAAATAGAAATAGTATGTTAAAGACCATTTTATCAATCGCGGGTAAGCCCGGATTATATAAATTGATTTCTTCAGGAAAGAATATGTTGATTGTAGAAACAGTTGACGCCGCTAAAAAAAGAATTCCGGCTTATGGACAGGACAAAGTTATTTCATTGGCTGATATAGCGATGTATACAGATGCAGAAGAAGTGCCTTTGAGCAAAGTGTTGGAATCAGTGAAAAACAAAGAGAACGGGGCTGTGGCTTCTATTGACTATAAGAAAGTATCTGCAAACGAGTTGCATGCTTATTTTGCAGAAATTCTTCCCAACTATGACCGTGACCGTGTGCACGCAAGTGACATCAAGAAGCTGTTGTCATGGTACAATATCTTGGTAAGCAATGGTATTACGGATTTTGTAGAGCAAAATGCGGTTGCCACTGAAGAACCGGCAGCAGAAGAAGGAAAATAATACTTTTCTTTATTATTTATAAAACGCCCTCCCTGCAAATTTCGAATCATTCGCAGGGAGGGCATTTTATATAGTTTGATTATAGAGAATTAGTTGCGGAATATCAATCCGTCTCCCGCAGTTTCTACTATAATCGGTTTAGAACGATCTACCTCCTGAGATAATAATTTCTTTGACAAGTCGTTCAGTAAGTAGCGTTGGATAGCACGTTTCACCGGACGGGCTCCAAATTCGGGATCATATCCTGTATCGGCAATGAAACGGATTGCTTCATCTGTCATCTGGAGAGTGATTCCATTGTCGGCGAGCATATTCTTGATACCGCCAATTTGCAGCATCACAATCTGTTCAATCTCTTCTTTATTTAAAGGCAAGAACATGATTGTTTCGTCAATACGGTTCAGGAACTCCGGTCGGATTGTCTTTTTCAACATTGACATTACTTCTTTCTTCGTCTCTTCTACTATCACTTCACGATTTTCATCATTAATCTTCTCAAACTGACTCTGAATATAAGAGCTTCCTAAGTTAGAAGTCATGATGATAATGGTGTTCTTGAAATTCACAGTCCGTCCTTTATTATCTGTCAGTCGACCGTCATCCAATACTTGCAATAGGATGTTGAACACATCGGGATGCGCTTTTTCGATTTCGTCAAATAATACCACAGAATAGGGTTTACGTCTTACGGCTTCTGTCAACTGACCGCCTTCGTCATAACCTACATATCCGGGAGGCGCTCCAATCAGTCGGGATACGGAGTGCTTCTCTTGGTATTCACTCATATCGATACGGGTCATCAAGCTTTCGTCATCAAACAGGTAATCTGCCAATGCCTTCGCCAACTCTGTTTTACCTACACCGGTAGTACCCAGGAAAATGAACGAGCCTATCGGACGCTTCGGGTCTTGCAGTCCGGCACGGCTACGGCGAACTGCATCGGAAACGGCGGCAATAGCCTCTTCCTGTCCCACCACACGCAAGTGCAGTTCTTGTTCCAGATTCAGTAATTTATCACGTTCACTTTGCAACATCTTATTGACCGGGATTCCTGTCCAGCGTGAAACCACATCAGCGATATCTTCAGCAGTGACTTCTTCTTTAATCATGGCATTGTCGCCTTGTTTATGCTTTAAGTCTTCCTGAATATCTTTGATTTCATTTTCCAGAGCCTGTAATTTTCCGTAACGGATTTCGGCTACTTTACCATAGTCTCCTTCACGTTCTGCTTTGTCGGCTTCAAACTTCAGTTGCTCTATTTCCTGTTTGTTCTGCTGAATCTTGTTTACCAGCTCTTTTTCACTTTGCCATTTTGCTTTATAGGAAGTTTCTTGTTCCTTCAATTCGGCAATTTCCTTATTCAGTTGTTGCAACTTAGGTTCGTCTTTTTCACGCTTGATGGCTTCACGCTCAATCTCCAATTGTTTCAGGTGGCGTGAGATTTCATCCAGCTCCTCAGGAACAGAATCACGTTCCATACGAAGTTTGGCAGCGGCCTCGTCCATCAGGTCGATGGCTTTGTCGGGTAGGAAACGCTCGGTGATGTAGCGGTTACTCAGTTCTACGGCAGCAATAATGGCTTCGTCTTTAATACGAACCTTATGATGATTTTCATATCGCTCTTTTAATCCACGCAGAATAGAGATGGTGCTTAAAGTATCCGGTTCGGCAACCATTACAGTTTGGAAACGGCGTTCCAAAGCTTTGTCCTTTTCAAAGTATTTCTGATACTCGTCAAGGGTTGTGGCACCGATGCTGCGAAGTTCACCACGTGCCAATGCAGGTTTCAGGATATTGGCAGCATCCATTGCTCCTTCACCTTTTCCGGCTCCTACCAAAGTATGGATTTCGTCAATGAACAAAATAATACTGCCTTCCGACTTTGTCACCTCATTGATAACCGATTTCAAACGTTCCTCAAATTCACCTTTATATTTGGCACCGGCTACCAGTGCACCCATGTCCAATGAATAAATCTGTTTGTTTTTCAGGTTTTCGGGCACGTCACCACGAATGATACGGTGTGCCAAACCTTCAACGATGGCTGTCTTACCTGTACCCGGTTCACCGATTAAAATCGGATTATTCTTGGTACGTCGGCTTAATATTTGTAATACTCGCCGGATTTCCTCATCACGGCCGATAACCGGGTCGAGCTTTCCACTGCGGGCAGCCTCATTTAAGTTGATGGCATATTTACTTAAGGACTGATAAGTGTCTTCGCTGGATTGAGAAGTTACTTTTTCTCCTTTCCGTAGTTCTGTGATTGCAGCACGTAAATCTTTGTCGGTCATACCCGCATCTTTCAGAATGGTAGAAACGGTACTCTTTACATTCAGTAATGCCAGAATGATAGCTTCCAGTGAAACATATTCATCTCCCATTTCTTTAGAATACTGGGTTGCCCTTTGTAATACCTCGTTGCTTTCGCGGCTCAGATAAGGTTCTCCGCCGCTGACCTTTGGCAGTGAGTCTATCTGTTTGTCGATGACTAACGTAACCTGTTGTGCATTCATCCCCAATTTCTGGAAGATAAAGTTAGTCACGTTTTCACCAACTTTCAGCACACCGGCCAGCAAATGAACCGGTTCGATAGCCTGCTGTCCGCGGGTTTGCGTAAGGTTCACAGCTTCCTGCACTGCCTCTTGTGATTTAATTGTGAAGTTGTTAAAATTCATATTGTATCTCCTTTCTGTTTTATTTCAAAATACCTATTGAAAACGGAATCGTTACGTCTTTGTTCAATGCTTTAAGCGATTTCGGTAAAGAATGCTCAAATACTTTGCCAAAAGCTGAAAGCAGAGGAAAAACAGGTGGTTGGGGTAAAAGAATCAGACAAAATGGCAGGCGTAAGAGCTCTTAAATGAAAAAAAGTCCGAATTGGATACAAAAAGGCAGAAAACTTTCGGAAGGAGAAAAGATTATTTCTATCTTTAGACCGGTAATGTAGAAAAGAAAATGACAAAAGTAAGAATATGGCGAATGAGATGAATTTTGCAGAAACTGTAATGCTGGTAGATGCAGCATATTTGAACAGAGTGTGTGGCGACTTGAAAAAGCACTTTAGCACCGTATTGGGGCGTGAATTGCCAAAGGCTGACCTGCCGGTGCTGATGGAGTGCCTGGCTTTGGATGCCGGACTACAATTCGGGGAGAATAATATTCAGGTATTGCTTATTTATGATAAGGAAAGTGAGAATATGAGCACTTGCCAACCGGGAGATTTGCGTCAAGAATTGAATAATGTAGCTTTTAAGAGTCACTTGGGTGAGTTCGCTTTTTATTCTTTTGAGCCTTCGGATATGGCAGGAAGGGATGAATTGTTTCTTGAATCACTGAGGGTGGTTGCGGATGCGAAAGATGTGAAACGCTTGATAGCGGTTCCTGCGGAAGAAGAGTATGGCAATGAAGTTCCCGCTATATTAAATAAGGTGGACGGAAAAGACGGAATGACTGTCTTTGGCATGAATCCACCGACTGAAGCGATTGCTTATCAGTGGGAGATGTTGGGATTCGCTGTTTTGCAAGCTTTAGGGATAAAAGCCGACGAGTTGTAATAAAAGTAGCACTATGTCTGATTTTCGGTTGAGGGTATTCAGTTGTGTGGCAAAGAACCTTAGCTTTACTAAGGCATCTCAAGAGCTTTTCATCAGTCAGCCTGCCATAACAAAGCATATTCAGGAGTTAGAGACGATGTATCAGACGCGTCTCTTTGAGCGGATGGGGAATAAAATATCGCTGACTGATGCCGGAAGGCTGTTACTGGAGCACTGCGAGAAGATATTGGAAGAATACGGGCGACTGGAGTATGAGATGAATCTGTTGCGTAATGAACATATCGGAAAGCTGCGTTTGGGAGCCAGTACCACTATTGCCCAATATGTGCTTCCTCCATTGTTGGCACGCTTTATCGAGAAATTCCCACAAGTCTCTCTGTCTTTATTTAACGGAAATTCTTTGGAAGTGGAAAAAGCTCTGCAGGAACATCGCATAGACCTTGCTTTGGTGGAGGGAAATATCCGGCAGCCTAATTTGAAGTATACTTCATTTCTGCAAGATGAATTGGTTCCTGTTGTTCATACTCACAGTAAATGGACGGAATATGATGAAATCACATTAGAAGAGTTTAAAAAAATTCCTTTGGTGTTGCGTGAAAGAGGATCTGGAACATTGGATATCTTATTGGCAGCTCTTCAAAAGCACAATATAAAGTTATCAGACCTGAATGTGAAAATGTATTTGGGAAGTACGGAAAGCATCAAACTTTTTTTGGAAAACTGTGATTGCTTGGGGATTCTTTCTATACGTTCTGTCAATAAAGAATTGTATGCAGGTGAGATGAAAGTGCTGGAAATAAAAGATTTATCTATGTTTCGGGAATTTGACTTTGTGCAGTTGCAGGGACAGGAAAACGGATTGCCGGCTTTATTTATGCAGTTTGCCGAACATTATAAAGAAAAGTTATAACCTATAAATAAAAACGATTGGTGATCTATCGAAACATATACTACCTTTGCACTCCGAAACAGAAAATAACATTTAAAGAAAGGTAGAAATATGATTTCAGTATCAGCTTTACAGCAAAACAACAAAGTAATTTATGTAGGTATACTTTCCACGTTGATCGTTTTTTTGTTAATGGATTATATCCCGGCATTGGCCCCTTTCTCACATTGGGTCACTCCACCGGTAGCTTTATTCCTAGGTTTGATATTCGCATTGGTGTGTGGTCAGGCTCATCCCAAGTTCAATAAAAAAACTTCAAAATATTTATTGCAGTATTCAGTGGTAGGCTTGGGTTTCGGCATGAATCTTCAAGCTTCTCTGGCTTCCGGTAAGGAAGGTATGGAGTTTACCATCCTTTCAGTGATTGGAACTATGCTCATCGGTATGTTTATCGGCCGTAAAATATTGAAGATAGACCGTGATACTTCTTATCTGATTAGTTCAGGAACTGCTATCTGCGGTGGTAGTGCCATTGCTGCTGTGGGGCCTGTCCTAAAGGCAAAAGACAGCGAAATGTCTGTGGCGTTGGCTACTATTTTTGTATTGAATGCAATAGCCTTGTTTATTTTTCCCGTTTTGGGACATTGGCTGGGATTAGACCAGCAGCAATTCGGAACTTGGGCAGCGATTGCCATTCATGATACCAGTTCGGTGGTAGGTGCAGGGGCTGCTTATGGTGAGGAAGCCTTGAAAGTGGCTACAACGATTAAATTGACTCGTGCGCTGTGGATTATTCCATTGGCATTAGCTACTTCATTTATCTTTAAGGGAAGTGGCAAGAAAATCAGTGTTCCCTGGTTTATCTTTTACTTTATAGGTGCTATCATTCTCAATACTTATGTGTTGGATGGCATTCCTCAACTGGGACAGGCCATTTCGGATTTGGCACGTAAAGGGTTGATTATAACGATGTTCTTTATCGGTGCGTCATTGTCGATGGATGTATTAAAGCAAGTAGGAATGAAACCGCTTATTCAGGGAGTGATTCTGTGGGTGGTAATCAGCTTGAGTACATTGGCTTATATATTATTGTTCTAAGATTAGGTATCAGAACTTAGGTATATTTAAAGCGCCTGAGAGTTTTTGAAAGACTCTTAGGCGTTTGTTCTTTTGGAAAAGGTTCGAGAGGCTTTTAAAAAGACTTTGAGGTTTTTGGAAAAGACTAAAGAGTTTTCAGAAAAGATCAAAGAGTTTTTGAAAAAGACCAAGGAGTTTTAGTGAGGGCTTAAAAAGCCTGTTTGAATTTACCTTCTTCGAAGTTCGCTTTCAGTTTTTCATCACTTTTGGCACTGTTGACAATATTCGTCAATACACTTGCTTTGGTAATTTCTACTACGATATGTGTTTTATATCGTCCGCCGGCTTGTTCACTGTTCTCACAGATGACTTTCATTTTGACTACTTCTTGCTGTATCACTCCCTGAATCAGGCTGTTGAATTGAGCAATGTCAGCACCGGATATCTTAGTCTGCGATTTGGCAGCAGCTTCTGCTTTTGTTTTGATTTGGTTTTCAAGGGCTGTTCGGGCACCGGTCATGGCTTTTTTCTTGGAAGCTGTTGCATCACTACTCTGTGCAGAGGCATACGCACGGAAAAACTCTGCATCAGTGGCATACTCACTTCCCGTGCAGGGACCTGCATTTTGGGCGTGTGTCAATGTTGTTACCGCAAAGAACACAGCCAATAAACTAATGAATTTGTAACATTTCATATCGTGTATTTTATCAATTTCTTGCGAAGATAGGAGAATATTTGATAATATTATTAAGAAAAGAGAAAAAAATGATGGGGCCGGTGACTGTAAAATGTTCTTGCCTTAAAGAGTCTGATTTTATTATATGCAGTGGCTTGTGAGAGGATAAACTGGATTTCTATGCCATCGTTATGCCCGGAAGCTGTTAGTCTTTATGGTTGAAATAGAGAAATGTATTAAAAGCCATATCATTATCACCATGATAATTTCTTCCGGCTTTTAATACATTTGCTTCTTTAAGGGGGGGGATTATATTTTCCATCCGAAGGCTTCTGCAACAGCCGGGAATACGACTTTTCCATTTACAATATTCAAGCCTTTTTTGAGTCCGGAATCTGTTTCACAGGCTTTTTCCCATCCCATATCTGCCAACTTGACGGCGTAAGGTAATGTTGCATTGGTCAGTGCCAAAGTAGAAGTGCATGGCACTGCTCCGGGAATATTGGCTACACAATAATGAATGATTCCATCGACTTCGTATGTCGGCTCGGCGTGTGTGGTTGGGTGTGACGTCTCAAAACAACCTCCTTGGTCGATGGCTACATCTACCAGCACACTTCCTTTTTTCATCAGTTTGAGCATAGGGCGGGTGATGAGGTGAGGAGCTTTTGCTCCGGGAATCAAAACAGCACCTATTACCAAGTCGGTGGTAGCGAGTTCCTGTTCTATATTGTGAGCGGATGAGAATAATGTTTTCACATTTTTGGGCATAAATTCATTTAGCTGTCTTAGGCGTGGAAGGGATATATCACAAATAGTGACGTCTGCTCCCAGTCCGGCAGCCATTAAAGCGGCGTTGGTTCCCACAACTCCACCGCCCAAAACTAATACTTTTGCAGGTTTTACCCCCGGCACTCCACCCAGTAAAATTCCTTTCCCGCCTTGTGGCTTTTCCAGAAAGCGTGCACCTTCTTGCACAGACATGCGGCCGGCTACTTCACTCATTGGAATCAATAAAGGAAGGGCGCCCTGCCTGTCTACTACCGTTTCGTAAGCCATACACACCGATTTGCTTTTTATCATGGCTTCCGTCAACTGTTGGTCGCAGGCAAAGTGAAAATAGGTAAATACCAATTGCCCCTCGCGCACCAAGCCGTATTCGCTTTCGATAGGTTCTTTTACTTTGATAATCATTTCGGCTGTTCCATACACATCTTCGATGGAGGGGAGTATATGTGCTCCGGCCTTTTCATAGTCTTCGCCAGTAAATCCGCTGTTGATACCGGCAGTGTGCTGGACATATACCGTGTGACCTCTTTGTACTAATTCTCGTGCTCCCGAGGGGGTTAACGATACACGATTCTCGTTGTTCTTGATTTCTTTAGGAATTCCTACTATCATAATCGTCACATTTAAGGGGTTTGAATGTATCAAAGGTAACAAAATGTCAGAAAAGTAGGTTCCTTGCTGCTCTGTTTTTTTTCTCTGTGAAGTATGTTTAGCAACACAAATTAAGAGGAACTTTTGAATTTATTTTGTAAGTTTGCACCTGCCCGTATGCAGGGGCGGAAAAGAACAAAAAAACAGATAGGAGAAAAATGACGATACGCAGTTATATATTGCTCCTTGCATTGGGAGGCTGTTTGGCTACCCGGGCACAGGAACATCCCGAAAAACCTTTTATTTCCCCCTTTGATTTTCCGTTGACTTTAAGCGGAAACTTTGGTGAGTTGCGTGCCAATCATTTTCACGGAGGAGTTGATTTTAAAACGCAGGGGGAGATTGGCAAGCCTATTCATTGCATTGCCGACGGCTATGTAAGCCGTGTGTCGGTTACGCCCGGAGGTTATGGGCAGGCTTTGTATATCACTCATCCTAATGGCTATACTTCCGTGTATGGACATATCTCAAAGTTCGCTCCGGCTGTGGCAAAGCTGGTGGAAGAATATCAGTATGAGAATGAGACTTTTGCGGTAGACTTGAAGTTTGAACCCGGCCAACTGGCGTTTAAGTCCGGTGAGATTATTGCTTTGAGCGGTAATGAAGGATATTCGTTTGGTCCTCATTTGCACATGGAGATTCGTCGTACGGATACAGGTGAGCTGATAGACCCTTTGCAGTTTTATACGGATAAGGTGAAAGACACGACTCCGCCTCGTGCTTCTTTGGTGATGCTTTATCCTCAGCCGGGGAAAGGAGTGGTGAGCGGTTCTCCGAAGAAGAAAGCGATTCCGGTTGCCGCATTGGGAACTCCGGTTGAGGCTTGGGGAGAAATAGCAGCAGGTATAAAAGCATACGACTACATGGATGGTACGCATAACAATTACGGGGTGCGGTCTGTCGTACTTTATGTAGATACGGCTGAAGTGTTCCGTAGTACGGTGGATGGCGTTTTGCCTGAAGAAAACCGCATGATTAACGCTTGGACGGATTATGAGGAACATGTGAAGAAAAACAGTTGGGTGATGCGTTCACAGATACTTCCGGGAAATCCTTTGCGTATGTTACAGGCTGATGAGAAGGGAGGAGTCGTGACGATTGATGAGGAGAGGGATTATCACTTCCGTTATGAACTGGAGGATTTATATGGCAATAAGAACACATATCGGTTTGTGGTGCGTGGATGCCGGATGCCGATAGAAGAATATAATCCGCAAGCAAAACATTATTTGGAATGGGATAAAGGCAATGTGATACAGGAACCCGGAATGGAATTGGTCATTCCGCGAGGCATGCTGTATGAAGACATTGCATTGAACACTAAGGTGATAAAGGATACTGCTGCCATTGCATACGAATATCGGTTGCATGATGAGGCAGTGCCTTTGCAGGCGGGATGTACGTTGATGATTGGCGTGCATCGTTTTCCGGTGGAAGACACATCAAAATATTATGTAGTCCGTAAGTGGGGAAACAGGAAGGGTTCTGCCGGAGGGAAGTTTGATGACGGCTGGATGAAAACAACCATTCGTGAGTTGGGAACATATACCGTGGCTGTCGATACGGTTTCTCCGCGAGTCACTCCCCTGAACCGGTCTCAGTGGAAAAGCGGAAACATACAGTTTAAGATTGGTGATGCCGAGACAGGTGTGAGAGATTACAAGGTGATGATTGACGGTCGGTTTGAGCTTTTCAGTTTCAGCTCGAAGACAGCTCGGTTGTCAATGAAGTACCCGAAGCGTTTGAAAAGGGGAGTGCCCCATAAGCTGGAAGTGATCGTGACCGATTATTGTGGGAATGAGACGCGGAAAGAATATAAGTTTTAAGTAGAAAACAGAATAACACAATTAAAAAGTTATATAAATGAAGAACAAGCTAATTTTAGGAGCTGCCTTGCTGGTGGCAGCCGTGACCGAAACACTGGCCTGTACCAACTTTATTGTTGGTAAAAATGCATCGACAGACGGTTCGGTTATTGTATCTTATTCAGCCGATTCATACGGAATGTTCGGTGAGTTATATCATTATCCCGCAGGTGTACATGCCAAAGGCACCATGCGTGATATTCATGAATGGGATACGGGTAAGTATTTGGGACAGATAAAGGAAGCCCCCCAAACTTACAATGTGATTGGAAACATGAATGAATATCAGGTAACGATTGGAGAAACAACCTTCGGCGGGCGTGAAGAGTTGGTGGATACTACCGGTATTATGGATTACGGCAGTCTTATTTATGTTGCGCTCCAACGTTCGCGCACGGCAAAAGAAGCTATTGAAGTGATGACTGACTTGGTTAAGGAATACGGCTATTACAGCAGTGGCGAGTCATTCTCTATTGCAGACCCCAACGAAGTATGGATTCTTGAAATGATAGGCAAAGGGCCGGGTGTGAAAGGAGCAGTATGGGTAGCTGTCAGGATACCGGATGATTGTATTGCAGCACATGCCAATCAAAGCCGGATTCATAAATTTAATATGAATGACAAAGACAACTGTCTCTATTCTCCCGATGTGATTTCGTTTGCCCGCGAGAAAGGTTATTTTGACGGTATGAACAAAGATTTTAGTTTTTCGGAAGCTTATAATCCTTTGGATTTCGGCGGGCTTCGTTTTTGTGAAGCACGTGTATGGAGCTACTATAATATGTTTAATAAAGCGGTAGGAGATACCTATTTGCCTTATATAAAGGGAGAGAGCAAGGAACCGATGCCTCTTTATATCAAGCCCGACCATAAGCTTTCTGTGCGCGATGTACAAAGAGCCATGCGTGACCATTATGAAGGCACGCCGCTGGATATCACTAATGATCCGGGAGCCGGTCCTTTTAAAACACCTTATCGTTTGTCACCGTTGACTTATAAAGTAGGCGACAAAGAGTATTTTAATGAACGCCCGATTTCTACTCAGCAGACTGCATTTACATTTGTGGCACAGATGCGTGCCGAACTCCCCGATGCGATAGGTGGTGTACTGTGGTTTGGTGCGGATGATGCCAACATGACAGTATTTGCTCCGGTCTATTGCTGTACGGACAGAATTCCCGATTGTTATAGCGGTAAAGAAGCAGACTGTGTAACCTTCTCGTGGAATTCCGCTTTCTGGATTTACAACTGGGTGGCCGACATGATTCGTCCTCGATACAGTTTGATGATTGAGGATATGCGTGCGGTTCAAAACAATTTGGAGGATACTTATGACAGTGCGCAAAGTGGTATAGAAAACGCTGCACTCAGCCTTTACGAGAAAGACCCGGTGAAAGCGAAAGAGTTCTTGACCAACTATTCTTGCATGACGGCTCAGTCGGCAGTTGACAGCTGGAAGAAGTTGGGAGAATTCCTCATTGTGAAATACAACGACGGTGCAGTGAAGAAAATGGCAAAGAACGGCTCTATCTTGCGACCGGAAACAGGAAACTGTGCTCCGCTGGTGCGTCCGGGTTATCCTCAGGAATTTTTGGAAGAGCTGGTGAAAGCTACAGGAGAGCGTTATAAAGTGACAAAATAAGAAGGCGTATCTTACGTTTGATAATAAAAAGCTGTCCGCATTACATCTCTATGGAGGTGTAGTGCGGATTTTTTTTCATGGATGCAGGCATGGATTCCATTATAATTTATTTCTTCAAAAGATAGGAATTGTGAACTTATTCTTTTACATTTGCGTATTATTAAAATATTAACTCTAATAAAGTAGATCACATGGAAAATGAAGAATTGATTCAGCAAGTGACTGAGAAAGCCAAGAAGTGGTTAACTCCTGCATACGATGCCGAAACTCAGGCAGAGGTAAAGCGTATGTTGGAAAATGAAGATAAAACCGATTTGATAGAAGCATTTTATAAAGATTTGGAATTTGGTACAGGCGGTTTGCGCGGTATCATGGGAGTAGGTAGTAACCGTATGAATATATATACTGTCGGTGCAGCTACTCAGGGATTGTCCAACTATCTTAATAAGAACTTTAAAGACCTTGAACAAATAGCTGTTGTGGTTGGTCATGATTGCCGTAACAACAGCCGTCTGTTTGCCGAAATCTCAGCAAATATTTTCTCGGCTAATGGTATCAAGGTATATCTGTTTGAGGATATGCGTCCCACTCCTGAGATGTCTTTTGCCATTCGTCATTTGGGATGTCAAAGCGGTATCATCCTGACAGCTTCTCATAACCCGAAAGAATATAACGGTTATAAGGCCTATTGGGATGATGGTGCACAAGTATTGGCTCCGCATGATAAAGGTATTATTGATGAAGTGAATAAGATTGCTTCGGCTGCCGATATTAAGTTTGAAGGAAACAAAGAACTGATTCAGGTGATTGGTGAGGATATCGATAGCATCTATTTGGATAAGGTGCATACTATTTCTATTGATTCTGAAGTAATTAAGCGTCAGAAGGATTTGAGTATTGTGTATACTCCTATTCATGGAACGGGTATGATGCTGATTCCGCGCGCTTTGAAACAATGGGGCTTTGAAAATGTGCATTGCGTGCCCGAACAGATGGTGAAGAGTGGCGATTTCCCGACTGTTATCTCGCCGAATCCCGAAAATGCGGAAGCATTGTCTATGGCTATCGATTTGGCTAAGAAAATTGATGCTGACATCGTGATGGCGAGTGACCCGGATGCCGACCGTGTAGGTATGGCTTGTAAGAACGACAAGGGTGAATGGGTATTGATTAATGGTAATCAGACTTGTTTGCTTTTCTTGTATTATATCATCAAGAACCGCATTGCAATGGGCAAGATGAAGGACAATGATTTTATTGTCAAGACCATTGTTACTACCGAGCTTATCAAGGCTGTGGCCGACAAGAATAAGATTGAGATGCGCGACTGCTATACCGGTTTTAAATGGATTGCACGTGAAATCCGTTTGAGCGAAGGCAAACAGCAATACATCGGCGGTGGTGAAGAAAGTTATGGTTTCCTGGCCGAAGACTTCGTTCGTGATAAAGATGCTGTTTCTGCTTGTGCGTTGCTGGCTGAAATCTGTGCTTGGGCCAAAGACCGGGGCAAGACTTTGTTCGATGTTCTGATGGATATCTATGTGGAATATGGTTTCTCTAAAGAAACGACAGTCAATGTAGTGAAGCCTGGTAAGAGTGGTGCAGATGAAATCAAAGCAATGATGGAAAACTTCCGCGCCAATCCTCCGAAAGAAATCGGTGGTTCTAAAGTGATATTGGCAAAGGATTACAAGACTTTGAAAGCTACAGACGGTGAAGGTAATGTGGCAGATATTGATATGCCTGAAACCTCTAATGTACTGCAATACTTCACTGAAGACGGTACTAAGATTTCTGTTCGTCCTTCGGGTACCGAACCTAAGATTAAGTTCTATATGGAAGTGAAAGGCGAGATGGGATGTCCTAAGTGCTATGATGCTGCTAATGCTGCTGCAGAAGAAAAAGTAGAAGCCGTAAGAAAGTCATTGGGAATTTAATCCGGTTACAGCCATCTTGAGGCAAAAGATAAAAAAGGGTGCGTCAAAAGTAAAACCGTTTCGGACTTTTGGCGCACCCTTCATTTTTATGCCTGTGCAGGCATGGCTTACACGTACGTATGTGTGACCTTGTGCATTAGTACACGTAGGGCCACACATATATATGTGTGACCCTATGCGTACTAACGTGTAATCCGTGTCGTTAGAACTTGGTATATATGATTTGCATTTTTAATTCATTTCCTGCTTTGGTGCCGCCTTTCAGCTCAGCGCTCTCCATATCCAAGTTATTGCTTACCCCGATAATCGAATTGTTTGTATCAAAGTCCACCTTTACAGGTATCAGCACAACTTTATTCCAATCGGGATTCTTTTTAACCCAGTCCGGGTCACCGGCTTCTCCTTTTTTCTTTTCTTCGATGCAGTGAGTAATCAATTGGGCAATATTGGAAAAAGTATATTTATTACTGTTGCTGGTAAAGCTTGTGATGAAAGAAGAGATATTGTCGGTAATCTTATTCTCCTCAAAGAACGAGTACATTTCCTTCTTTCTTACCATTAATAAATATTGGGGAATGCCCATTGCAAAACTGCTGTTGTTTTTTTCGTTAAAGCGGGTGAAAGAAAGAGTTGCAGCATTCAATGTATCATTCTGATGCGCTTCATATATTTCATCGACAGGCAATGTAGCTTCCGTATAGATTCCGGCAGGAGTCTTTATGTAAGTACAATTGTCTTTGTCCACCAATTCTTTCAATCTTTCGGAATTCTGGAAACGGTTGGCTTGAATAACTTCTTTTGTCGCAGCAAAATCAGCGAATGTATTTACCAAAGAGTCTAGCTTATTGGAAGAACTCTTAATCAATCTGCTGAAATGCATACGTAAGTCAAGGTTGTCAATATATAGAATAGTACCGTCACCATGTGTACAACGTACATAGATGCCTTTTAAGACATTCTTGATAAATGCATCGGCATTCTTATAGTTGTTTTTATCTTCCTTATATTTCTCATACATAAATTTTCCCAGATTAGTGGGCAATTTTATGGTTTGAGTATAATATCTGCTGCTAAGCGTATCTGTGAGGTGGGCATCGGTTCCGCCTGCCGAATAAGCTTTTTCAGCGATGGGTTTGGCATTTTCGTTGTAGTAGTTGTCGGGATTTACATTCGTATAAAATGTGTTCAAATCTCCTTCCGGTATCACTTTGTCCAATGTATCAATTCTCATGCGCATGGAGTTTAGGGAATCTCCGAAAAATTTCGTATATTGGACAAAGAGTGTCAGTCCTGTGATCTCTTGTACAGCTTCGGGGAATTCAAAATCATCCGTACAGTTGAATTGCGCTATAAAGTCGGACGTGAATTCACCGAACTGAGGGTCGGTATAACGTCCCAGATAAGCAGTACTGGTACGTGCATATACGGAATCCGCTAAAATAGAACGGGTGGTGACATCATAGATTTTGCCTCCGGCCTGAATATGGTCTCCATCCGGAATAGTCGTATCACCGATTCCCGGTGTCGTATCATCGCAACTGTATGTAAGTGCGGCTAACAACAATGCGCATAAATATTTGATTTTCATTTTTGTAATCTATATTGATTTATTTCTTTTCAAACTCCCAAACTTCATCGTAGAAGTTATTAAAAGCGTCTGCATAAGTTTCGGGTGATTGGTAATCAAGGACAGGAATACCCGATTCGCGTGCGAATTTCATCACGTTCTCATTTACCTTTTCACTATTTTGAATTACACCGTCTGAATAGGCGATGGCCAATTTGCAGAGTTCTTCATAATTAGCCGGAGTTTTGATAATGTTGTCTACATCATTTCTTTCAATGCCTTTCAGCATCAATTTCTCGGCTAAATCACCTTGGAATTCCGATTTGAAATCATCTCCGAATACAGAGAATACAACTTTAGAATCTCTGAAAGACGGTTCGTCTTGATAAGCTTTTTTGATATAGAGGGGTACAAATGCACTCATCCAACCCTGACAATGGATAACATCGGGACACCAACGCAGTTTCTTTACTGTTTCCAATACACCACGTGCATAGAAAATAGCACGTTCGTCATTGTCCGTGTATTCTACTCCGTTTTCATCAGCTACCATTTGACGGTGCTGGAAATAATCATCATTATCAATGAAATATACCTGCATGCGGGCGGCTTGGATTGACGCAACCTTGATAATCAACGGGTGGTCTGTATCGTCGATAATCAGGTTCATACCCGACAGGCGAATGACTTCGTGTAATTGATTTCTGCGTTCATTAACATTGCCCCACTTCGGCATAAAAGTTCTGATTTCTCTGCCTTTTTCCTGAATAGCCTGCGGAAGATATCTTCCCATGCTTGCCATTTCGGATTCGGGAACGTAAGGGGTAATCTCTTGTGTAATAAATAAAACTTTATTTGCCTTCATCTTAACTTTTTGTTGCTCATAAACATTTTGCAAAGATATAAAAAAAATAGCTGAGAGAGGCAAAAATACACACTTAATAATTCCTTATGATTTGTTAAGCGTCTGATAATAAAGGAAAAAAGAATTGTTTTTCTGTCTGATAGCGAGCTGAAGTTGTCGTTGTTGGCATATCTTTGGCTGATAATAAAACGTTTTTTTTTTCGTTATCTCCAAAATAATGGTTTACTTTGCAGCCGTTTTAATTGAAACAGCTTAAAAAGAAGTGAGATAAAATGAAGTTAGTTCATACGATTAAAGAGCTTCAGTCAGAGCTTGATGCCCTGCGTAATATAGGAAAAACAATCGGTTTGGTTCCTACGATGGGAGCGTTGCATGCAGGTCATGCTTCATTGGTGAAACGTGCTGTTGCCGAGAATGATGTGGTGGTAGTGAGTGATTTTGTGAATCCTACTCAGTTTAACGACCGGAATGACTTAATTAAATATCCGCGTACGTTGGATGCCGATTGTGAATTATTGGAAAAGGTAGGGGCATCTTTTGTTTTTGCTCCATCCGTGGAAGAAATTTATCCGGAGCCGGATACACGCCGGTTCAGCTATGCTCCGTTGGACACAGTAATGGAAGGACGATTCCGTCCGGGACATTTTAATGGTGTATGCCAAATTGTGAGTAAACTATTTATGATAGTAGAGCCTGACCGTGCTTATTTTGGCGAGAAAGATTTCCAGCAGTTGGCTATTATTCGTGAAATGGTGAAACAAATGGAATTTAAGTTGCAGATTGTGGGATGTCCTATCGTTCGCGAAGAAGACGGTATGGCTCTGAGCAGTCGTAATGCACGTCTTTCACCTGAAGAAAGAGAATATGCATTGAATATATCACAAACATTGTTTAAGAGCCGTATGTTTGCTGCGTCACATACAGTGGCAGAGACTCAGAAGTTTGTAGAGAATGCTATTGCAGCTTCCAAGGGCTTGCGTTTGGAGTATTTTGAAATAGTGGATGGAAATAGTCTGCAGAAGATTGCCAATTGGGAAGATACGGAATATGCAGTAGGTTGTATCACCGTATTTTGCGGTGAGGTACGCTTGATTGACAATATAAAATATAAGGAAAAGCTATGATGATTGAAGTGTTGAAATCCAAACTTCATTGTGTTCGTGTGACAGAAGCTAACCTGAACTATATGGGTAGTATCACGATTGATGAAGATTTGATGGATGCCGCCAATATGATTGCCGGTGAGAAAGTACACATTGTGGATAACAATAACGGAGAGCGTTTTGAAACGTATATTATTAAAGGAGAACGCGGTTCGGGATGTATTTGTCTGAATGGTGCGGCTGCACGTAAAGTGCAGGTGGGAGATATCGTGATTATCATGTCGTATGCCATGATGGATTTTGAAGAGGCCAAGTCGTTCAAGCCGACAGTGATTTTTCCTGATTCGATGACGAATCAAGTGTTGGGATGATTCTTTTAAAATATAATCATTTTTATTTTTTAGATGTATTAAATTAAAGTTTGTTGGAGGGTGTGTCGAAACTCTCATTTCGATAAAAAGGGAATTTTGACACACCTTCCTTTTCTTTTATGTCCTTACAAGGCTTTTTCTTTAATAAGTCCCATGCGGTAGGCTAAGAGCAGCTTTTTCAAATCATTGATTTGGGTAACTAATTCCCGGCCTTTGTCCGTATCCTTCACCATCATTCTCTGCGAGCTGAGTTCTACGATTTGTGTACTCGATTTAATATCCTGTCCTTCTTCTATCGCTTTCTGCATGGATGTGAAAGGTTCATGCTGGACTAGCTGGAAGCCGCGTGAATGATAGACCAAGGTATATCCGGCAATACCGGTCTCGGAATGATAAGCTCTGGAGAATCCGCCGTCTATCACCATCATCTTGCCATTGGCTTTAATAGGGTTTTCCCCTTGAATGGTTTTAACCGGCACATGACCGTTGATGATATGGCGGTGTTTTCCTACTACTCCAAACTCGTCTAAAAGCATATCGCATACTTTTTCTTCGTTGCGAAGAGTGTAGTAGTGTCCTTTTATCTCTTTATGCAATTCCTTTTCTTTCAGGAAATAGCGTTCAAAAGTAGCCATCTTGTTTTTGTCGAAGGCAGGAGAGTCTTTTCCGCTCCATAAATACCACACATAGTCTATGGCAAATTGCTTCTCTTCATTATCTTCTTCTGCAAAGTAAGCGGTGCGTATCAGATGCCCGACCTTTTCGAGCAGTTTTTTGCCTTTATAGGCTTTCCCGGCTATCATCACGTTTTTCAAGGTACCGTCTTCATTGAGGGGAACGGAAGCATGAAACAGCAGGTTGGAGTTGCTTACGGTGTACATGCATCCGTAGCGGAACAGGCAACGCATATGCTTTTTCAGTTTTTCGCTGCTGACGAATGAATGATGAAGCTTATTCATGATTTCTCTTTCTTCGGGAGTCAGCTTATAGGGGTCGGCAGGATCTACTGTCGGTAGGAAACTGTCTTTCAATTCATATTCTTTTCCGTCTAAAGTCAGTATATTCCGTTCGAAGTCGATGCGATGAAGCAACATGCGGTCATCCATTCCGAAATCGGGACGGCGTTTGATGATTTCCGCTTCCAGTTTGAATTGGATGATGCTTATGGCTTTATGCATTTGAGCAATCATGCGCAAGGTCTTTTCGTTGTACGTGCATTCCTGACCTTCTACTTTGGGACCGAACAGGCTGCACGAGTCTTCGGCATAAGTTTCCATGGCAAAGGTTGCCAGCGGCAGAAGATTGATACCGTATCCGTCTTCAAGTACGGACAAGTTACCATAGCGCATTGCCAATCTGAGCACGTTAGCCATGCAACATTCGTTTCCGGCTGCAGCTCCCATCCATAGAATATCATGGTTTCCCCATTGTACATCAAAGTTATGATAGTTGCAGAGAATGTCCATGATACGGTGGGGAGCGGGTCCACGGTCAAAAATATCTCCTAATACGTGCAGTGTATCGATAGTGAGACGCTGAATGAGTTGACAGAGTGCAATAATGAAATCATCTGCACGGCGGGTACTGATAATCGTACTTATAATGACATTGATATAAGCCTGCTTGTTGGGTACCATCGAACTTTCGTGCAGCAATTCCTGAATGATGTACGAAAATTCCTTGGGAAGTGCCTTCCGCACTTTGGAACGCGTATATTTGGAAGAAACATTTTGGCAGACGCGGACCAGTTGGTTGAGTGTGATGACATACCAGTCGTCTATATCTGTTTCCACTCCCTTGATAAGCTCCAGTTTTTGTTCAGGATAATAAATCAGGGTGCAAAGTTCTTTCTTCTCATTCTCACGTAAAGTATTGCCGAATATTTCGTTTACTTTTCGTTTGATGGCTCCCGAAGCATTACGTAGCACATGCTGAAAAGCTTCATATTCTCCATGTAAGTCCGCCAGAAAATGTTCTGTTCCCTTGGGAAGGTTAAGGATGGCTTCCAGATTGATGATTTCCGTACTGGCATCGGCTATGGTCGGGAAGCTGTGCGATAACAGTTGCAGGTATCGCATATCTTCTTGTATGGTTTCGGGGGTAATTTGATTATAAGCGTTCATTGTTATATTTTATAAAAAGAACATGAGTATTAATTGTGCAATAATGACACGGCTGAACATAGACAGCGGGTATACTGTGGCATAGCTCACTGCAGGGTTGTCACCGGGCAAAGTGTCGTTGGCATAATTAAGTGCCATGGGGTTGGCCATGCTTCCACACAGCATTCCGCAAGTGCTGCCAAAATCCAGATGGCTCATGCGCAGGGCAATGAGTGCCATGATTACGACAGGAAGAAAAGTGATGGCGAATCCTAAACCAATCCAGATTGCTCCTTCGGGGCGCATAACGGTTTCAAAGAAGTGGGCTCCGGCATCCAGACCCAGACATGCCAGATAGAGTGATAACCCTATTCCTCTCAACATCAGGTTGGCACTTCGGGTTGTATATGTAATCAGATGGAAACGTGGTCCGAAACAACCGATGAGAATACCTACTACGATAGGGCCGCCGGCAAGTCCGAGTTTGACAGGAGTACTGACTCCCGGAATGGCAATGGGAATTGAACCGAGAACCAATCCGAGCACTATCCCGATAAAGATGGCGGCAAGGTTGGGGTCTTTCAGTGTACGGGTAGCGTTTCCCAATACTTTTTCGACGTTTTCTATCGCTTTTGCTTCACCTACCACAGTGAGCCGGTCACCCAGTTGGAGGATTAACCCCGGAGTTGCAAGCAGTTGCACACCACTGCGCATCACACGGCTGATATTGATTCCATAGCTGTTGCGCAGGCGTAGGGAACCGAGTTTTTTTCCATTGATTTCAGGGCGGCTGACAACAATGTGCTTGGAAATCAGCTGGCTGTCGATAGCATTCCAGTCAATGTCTTTTTTATTCCAATCCTGAGCTTCCTGCTCGCCGAAAAGGATAGTAAGGGTGGGGGCGTCTTTTTCGGTAGTGATGATTAGCAAGCGGTCATCTTCTTTCAAAACCTTTTCAGAAGTGGGAATGCTTACCGCGCCGTTTCTCCATAAGCGGGAGATGACAAATTTGGGATAACTCAGTTCGGCTACTTCTTTGATGCTTTTATTAAAAATAGCGGGATTGTGTACTTTAAAAGTAGCAATGAAAGTCTGGTTGGCATCTTCGTGCTCGTTTGTTTCGATATCCGATGGGCGTACAAAAAGCTTGCGAACCACCAGCATGGCAAGGATGACACCGACTACTCCCAGCGGATAAGTCACCGCGCAACTCAACGCTGCTCCATTGGCCGGTTCGCCAAGTTGTTTTAGAGTCTGTTGGGCGGCTCCCAATGCCGGAGTGTTGGTTGTAGCTCCACAAAGGATACCTACCATGTCGCTCATTGGGATTGTAGTGAGTTTGCTTAATATTACAGTCATCACCGTACCTATTAAGACCACTCCCATACCAAGCATGTTGAGTTTAACTCCTCCTTTCCTGAAAGAGCTGAAAAAGCCCGGACCTACCTGTAATCCTAATTCATAAACGAAGAGCACCAGACCGAAGCTTTCGGCATAATTCAACATATTGGAATCAATGGAGAACCCTAAATGTCCTGCCAGAATACCGGCAAAAAAGACAAAAGTCACTCCCAGTGAGATTCCGAATACATGAATCTTACCCAAGCCGAGACCTACGGCAGTAATTATCGACAGGATGACTACCGCTTGTAAAGGAGTATGCTCGAAAAATAGACTATTTAACCATTCCATGATGCAAAGATAACAAATACTAATTGTAATTATCCTAAATCCGTTTGACTATTTTCACCCAACCAGTCATCTATCAGTTTTCTTGCCAGACTGAGTTTTCCCGGAATTTCAGGCAGGTTATCTTTAGTATAAAAAGCTCCGGCATTTAATTCTTCCGCTTGCAGTTTGATCTCACCGCTTTCATAGTCAGCGGTGAATCCTATCATGATGCCGCTGGGATAAGGCCACGGTTGGCTGCCGAAATATTTCAGATTCTTGATGTGCAGTCCGGTTTCTTCCGCCACTTCGCGGTGTACGCACTCTTCCAATGTCTCTCCGGGCTCCAGAAAACCGGCGACAAGTCCGTTGAATGTGCCGCGAAAGTTACGGGCATGCACTAGCAGGATACTGTCTCCTTTTTGTATGCGCACGATGATGGCCGGAGAGATACGGGGGTAGAACTCTTGTCGGCATTGCGGACATTTCTTGGCAATGGGAGAGATTTGATGGGTGGGAACACCGCATGCCGGGCAGTAACGGCTGTTTTGGTCCCAATTTAATATCTGAAAAGCCTTGCCGCCCATTTGGTATTCTTGCAACGGCAGAAAATCAAAAGAAGCCCGAAGTCCCATCATCTGTCTTGCCGGACTTTCGGAACCCGGAATGGGGGTGTGCAGAGAATAGGTTTTGCAGGGAAGTCCGTTCATCTCTCCTATTGTGTGAATAGTGCTGCCGATAGGAACTGCTACGGGAGGTTCTGTACAGCAAGGCACATGATATCCGTTTTCTGTTTGTAAGATTAGAATTTGGTCTTTATAAAAAACAAACCAATTACAATTTTCTTGTTCCATTATCTTGTTTTATTGTCAGTCTAAAATCATCGTTAATTGTATTCTCTTTCTTTCTTTGTCGATAGTCATTACTTTTACTTGAACATGCTGATGTATCCTGACTACGGTGCTCGGGTCGCTCACAAATTCCCTGCATAGCCGGGATACATGTACCAAGCCGTTCTCTTTGATACCTATGTCGACAAAACAACCGAAGTTGGTGATATTGTTTATAATGCCCGGCAGTATCATACCTTCTTTCAAATCGTCGATGGTACGCACATTCTTGTCAAATTCAAATACTTGGATTTGCTGGCGGGGATCACGCCCCGGCTTGTCGAGTTCTTGCATGATATCCGTTAGTGTAGGCAGTCCGACTGTATCGGAGACATACTTTTTAATATCAATTTTGGTACGCAACTCTTTATTCTTTATCAAGTCGTCTACCGTACAATGAAGGTCTTTCGCAATATGTTCCACCACCGGATAACTTTCGGGATGAACAGCCGAATTGTCCAACGGATTCTTTGATTGTGGGATGCGAAGGAAACCGGCGCATTGTTCGAATGCCTTTGCTCCCATGCGGGGAACTTTCATCAACTCTTTCCGGGAATGAAAAGGACCGTTTGCCGTACGGTAATCCACAATATTTTGGGCAAGTGTGAGACCGAGACCTGAAATGTAGGTCAGTAAATGCCGGCTGGCGGTATTCAGATTGACACCGACCAGATTCACACAGCTTTCTACGGTTTGGTCCAGCGATTTCTTTAAAAGAGTTTGGTCTACATCATGCTGATACTGACCTACTCCGATGGATTTTGCATCAATTTTGACCAGCTCGGCCAGTGGGTCCATCAGACGGCGTCCGATGGAAACAGCACCGCGCACGGTCACGTCATAATCGGGAAACTCGTCACGCGCTGTCTTGGAAGCCGAATAGATGGATGCTCCATCCTCACTCACTACAAAAACTTGTAATTCACGGTTATAGCTTTGTGAGGTGACAAATTGTTCGGTCTCCCGACTGGCGGTTCCGTTACCGATGGCAATGGCTTCTATGGCATATTGTTCCACCAGTTTGGCGATTTTCCGTCCGGCAAGCTGATATTCGCTTTTGGGAGGATGAGGATAAATCGTTTCGTTGTGGAGCAGGGTACCTTGTGCATCAAGACACACCACCTTGCAGCCCGTGCGATATCCGGGGTCTATTCCCATTACCCGTTTTTGTCCCAGGGGAGGAGCGAGCAACAGTTGCCTCAGATTTTCGGCAAATACCCGGATGGCTTCTGCATCGGCTTTCTCTTTGCTGAGCGTGGCGAATTCCGTTTCTATGGACGGTTTCAACAGGCGCTTGTAGGCATCACGGACAGCTTCTGCAACCTGATGTCCACATTCGTTATTACTGCGTACATACATCCGTTCGAGTCGTTCACTACATTCATTGTCGTCAGGGCTGATGGTCACTTTCAGCAGACCTTCCGATTCTCCCCGGCGGATGGCGAGCAAGCGGTGTGAAGTGCATCGTTTCAGCGGTTCGCTGAAGTCGAAGTAGTCACGGTATTTGACGGCTTCCTCTTCTTTTCCTTTTATTACTTTGGAAGTGATGACAGCCTGACGCGAAAACTGATTGCGCAGTTGGTTACGGGCACGTTCGTCTTCACTTACTTGTTCGGCTATGATGTCACGAGCGCCTTTCAGTGCATCTTCTTCGTCTTTCACTTCTCCTTTGACGAAAGAGCCGAGACGGTTTTCCAGATGATTTTCACGTTGCAGCATTAAGAGGGTGGCAAGCGGTTCCAGTCCTTTTTGTCTGGCTGCTTCGGCGCGTGTTTTCCGTTTGGGCTTATAGGGGAGATATATATCCTCCAGTTCGGTGGAGTCCCAGCAGGATTCTATGCGGGTACGCAACTCTCCGGTCAGTTTGCCTTGTGTGTCAATAGTAGATAAAATGGTTTCTTTGCGTTTGGATAATTCGCAAAGTTTATCGTTGCGGTCTTTTATCTCACCGATCTGTACTTCGTCCAGCCCTCCTGTGGCTTCTTTACGGTATCGGCTGATAAATGGGATGGTGGCGCCTCCGGCCAACAATGATAATGTGTTATTTACTTGGTGTACGGCAACGCCCAGTGCCGTGGCTATCATTTTGCTGAATAATTCCATGTTTATTGTTTTCTATCGGAGTGCAAAGGTAATATTTACTAAGCAGAAATCCCTACTTCCGCAGAATAAAAAGAAGAAGCTGTCCGAAAAGGCGTTTTTTTGTTGGTAGTGTGTCAAAACTAAACCGGGCTATCCCATCGTCAGCTGTAGGGGCAGGGTTATCCACGTTTTGACACATTTACAACCCCAATGGTCACGACTTTGGGAGTAAATGCACAAAGTAAACAGTTTTTAGGCGGACAAACCTGATCCCTACCGGTAAAATGGCAGTCGACCCCCTACGGTTGACGATTGAACGGCTGTTTTTGTCAACGGTAGAATTGCAGTTCGCTTTTTAGCGAACGGACTTGGTGCTGCAAGGATTCTATCCGTTCCAGCATGTGGTGGATGGCGTCTATGCCTGCTACATTGATGGACAGGTCGTAGTATAAATGTGTATAACGCTCCAGTTCAGCCAGTTGCGACACCGGGATATAGCGTTCCTCGCCAATCACTTGAACGTTGATTAATCCGTCTTCTTCCAGTTCCACAATAAACGAAGGGTCTACGTGGCAACGGTCGCAATAATCATTGATAATTATTAAATCGGTCTGCATAATCCTTTTCTTTTTTAGTTGATACTATTCTTCAGTTGGCGGAACAACTCTTTCTGATGTTCAGTCAGGTTGGTGGGGATGGTGATGTTATAAGTCACAATCAGGTCGCCAAACTTCCCTTCTTCTTTATAAACCGGGAACCCTTTTCCCTTCAGGCGGACTTTGGTGCCGTTTTGGGTTTCGGGTTTTACTTTTAGCTTTACTTTACCGTTCAGCGTGTCTACGGTTTCTTCACCGCCCAGCACAGCCGTGTAAAGATTGAGTGGAGCAGTGACATAAAGGTCATTGCCTAAGCGCTTGAACACAGGGTCGTCCGGTATGATAAAGGTAATATACAAGTCACCGTCAGGTCCCCCGTTAACTCCCGGTGCACCGTGACCACGCAACTTGATGGTTTGTCCGTTGGCAATACCGGCAGGAACAGTGATACGGATATTCTTGCCATTCACATTAAGTACCTGCTTATGTGTCACGGCAGCCTCACGCAGTGACAGTTGCAGTTCGGCATTATAATCCTGTCCCCGGAATCCGGCACCTCGTCTGCTGCCGGCTCCCGCTCCACGATGTCCGAACAATTCTTCGAAGAAATCAGAGAATCCTCCGGCATTACCGCCGAATCCTCCGGCATCTCCGAAACCTTCTTCACCGTTGGAAGAATACCAGTACGAGCCGTTACCGGAAGAACCGAATCCTCCGGTCCTGCCTCCAAAGCCTCCGGCTCCGTATTGTTGCTTTTGTTTTTCAAATTCATCGGCATGTTTCCAGTGCTCGCCGTATTCGTCGTATTTCTTTCGCTTTTCCGGGTCACTCAAAACTTCGTTAGCCTCATTTATCTCCTGAAATTTATCTTTGGCCGAAGGGTCGTTAGGATTTAGGTCAGGATGATATTTGCGGGCTAACTTTCGGAAAGCCTTTTTGATATCATCTTGGGTGGCACTTTTGTCCACTCCCAATGCTTTGTAATAATCGATGTAAGCCATATTGTTTTTAGTTAAATTTCGTCTGTAATGAAGGAAACAAAATACATGCCAATTAGTTGTGCTATAATTTATTTTATTATCTTTGCACCTGTATTTTTTAGATTTATTCTGAAAGAGAATGAAAAAAGTGATAATGATATACCGATTTCTACTGTTAGTCATGCTGATTACGGTTGGATTTCCACGTCCGTTAAAAGCTGAAGTGACTACAGACGGCACGATTCTGATTATCACTTCCTATAATCCTGAGACACGTAGTATTTCTGACAACTTGTCTGCTTTTATGGACGAGTATAAACTGCGGGGAGGAAAGCGTCTCATTACGATAGAAAGCATGAATTGCAAGAACCTGTCCGAGGCACACCTGTGGAAAGAACGTATGGCTTCTATCCTTGAAAAATATGAACGTACTGCGGCACCTTCGCTGATTATATTATTGGGCCAGGAAGCGTGGGCATCTTTCATCTCTCAGAATTCGGAGATAGCCAAGAAAACTCCTGCCATGTGCGGAATGGTGAGTGCGAATACCGTTGTCCTGCCCGAAGACAGTGTGGATTTGGTGAAATGGTCTCCCGATAGCAAAGATATCTTTAAAGACTTTCCCGATTATAATATAGTTTCAGGCTATGTTTATCAGTATAATGTGGACAAGAATATTGAACTGATGCGTCGTTTTTATCCGAATATGAAGAAAGTCGCATTTATCTCGGATAACACGTATGGTGGTCTTTCCATGCAGGCCTTTGTAAAGAAGGAGATGAAAAAATATCCCGAGCTGGAGCTGATGTTGCTCGACGGTCGGACCAGCAGTTTTCTGGAGGTCAGTGAGAGAATACGTCATCTGTCGAATGATGTTTGTGTGCTTGTGGGTACGTGGCGCATAGACTGTACGGAGAATTATGTGATGGGCAACACAACGTATATGTTGCGCGATGCTAATCCTACGTTGCCGGTTTTTACTATTGCATCTGTCGGTTTGGGCCATTGGGCGTTGGGAGGTTATACTCCGGTTTATCATAAGGTGGGAAAAGAAATAGCCGGCGCCACATATAATTTTCTGGACGGTGAGACCGGCAGCGAGACTGGCGTTGTGCCTGTTCCCGGTAATTATGTGTTTGATGTGAAACGGATGCATCAATTTGGATTGGATTCTATTAATTTGCCTAAAGGTGCTGAGTTGATTAATAAAACTCCCGGATTTTATGAGCAATATAAATATTGGGTGATTGGAGTGGTTGCAGCATTCATGTTCCTGATAGCTTGTTTTCTGATAGCCGTATATTATATTGTCCGCATCAATCATCTGAAGGATAACTTGGAAAAATCCGGTGAGGAACTGTTGGTTGCCAAGGAGAAAGCAGAAGAGGCGAACAGATTGAAAACAGCATTTCTGGCTAATATGAGTCATGAGATACGTACACCGTTGAATGCCATTGTCGGCTTTTCCAATGTATTGGTCGGCGATGATGCAACAAGTGAAGAGAAAGCACAGTATTGTGATATTATTCAGAAAAACTCCGATTTATTGCTTCATCTGATTAATGATATTCTTGATATCTCTCGCATGGAATCGGGGCGTATTAAGTTTGTGGAAGAGGAGTGTGATGTGGTAGAGCTGTGCCAAACGGCATTGAGTACAGCGGAATATGCTCGTCGTACTCAGGCAATATATCAATTTCAAACTCCGGTGTCTTCGTTGATATTAAAGACGGATGCGCAACGGTTGAAACAGGTGTTGATTAATCTTCTTTCAAATGCCGGTAAGTTCACACCTTCCGGTTTTATCCGTCTGGCAATAAAGGTAAACAAAGAGGATAACTGTCTGGAGTTCTCGGTGACAGATACCGGATGTGGTATCCCTGCCGGTAAAAGCGAAAGGATTTTTGAGCGGTTTGAAAAGTTGAATGAGTATTCGCAGGGTACAGGTTTGGGCCTCTCTATCTGCAAGCTGATTGTGGAGAATTTGGGTGGTAAAATCTGGGTAGATAAGAACTATAAGGAAGGAGCACGATTTGTGTTCACTCATCCGTTGAATGAAAAATAATAGATGTAATATGAAATATTTAATATGTTTGGCGGCTTTGTTATGGGCCGGAATGAAGCTGACGGCGGCTGATAATGTGAAAGAGGTAGAGATAAAAATAATAGAGACGAGTGACGTACACGGTAATTTTTTTCCTTATAATTTTATAGAGAGAAAGGAGTGGAACGGGAGTCTGGCGCGTGTTTATTCTTATGTCAAGGAGCAGCGCAAGTTATATGGAGACAATTGTATTTTGGTAGATAACGGTGATATCCTTCAGGGGCAGCCCACTGCGTATTATTACAATTTCATAGATACGGTTTCTACTCATGTGGTAGCCGAGATACAAAACTTCATGGGGTATGCAGTGGGCAATATGGGAAACCATGATGTTGAAACCGGACATGCTGTTTATGACCGTTGGATAAAGCAATGTAAGTTTCCCGTATTGGGAGCCAACATTGTGGACAATGCCACAGGTAAGCCTTATCTGAAGCCTTACGAAATCATCAATCGTGATGGTGTGAAGATTGCCATTCTGGGCATGATTACTCCGGCCATTCCTTCTTGGCTGCCCGAAAAACTGTGGAGCGGTCTTCATTTTGAGGATATGCAGGCATCTGCCGCCCATTGGGTGGATATCATTCGGAAGAAAGAAAATCCCGATGTGCTGATTGGTTTGTTTCATGCCGGAAAATCAGGCAACGTACTTGGCAGTGTGGTGGAAGATCCTTCTATGGACATTGCTCAAAAAGTGCCCGGCTTTGATATCGTGTTGATAGGGCATGACCATGCCCGTGCTTGTACAAAGGTGGCTGATATAAAAGGAGATAGCGTACTGATAATAGATCCGGCAAGCAATGCGAATGTGGTATCTGACGTGACACTGAAAGTGAAATTGAAGAACGGGAAGGTGGTGTCTAAATCGGTTGATGGAAAGCTGGAGGATATGAACAAGTATCCGGTCAGTCAAGAGTTTATGGCACATTTCGCTCCGCAATATAAGGCTGTTAATGATTTTGTATCGCAGAAAATAGGAACGATTTCCAGAACGATTTCTACCAAAGATGCCTACTTCGGCTCTTCACCGTTTATAGATTTGATTCATAAATTGCAGTTGGATATATCGGGAGCGGATATTTCTTTATGTGCTCCACTCTCTTTTAAGGCTGAAATTCCCGAAGGGGAAATTATGGTGAGTGATATGTTCAATCTGTATAAGTATGAGAATATGCTCTACGTGATGGAACTGAGCGGCAAAGAAATTAAAGGATTTTTGGAGATGTCGTATGCCATGTGGACCAATCAAATGAAAAGCGCTGATGACCATTTGTTGCTGTTTAAGCAACCGATAGAAGAGGGTAAGCGTGCTAACTTTGAGTATTACAGTTTCAACTTTGATTCTGCTGCCGGCATTAATTATACGGTAGATGTGACAAAGCCCCGGGGCGAGAAGGTAAATATCCTGAGCATGGCAGACGGTACTCCGTTCGATATGGACAAGAGGTATAAGGTGGCTTTAAATTCTTATCGTGGTAATGGTGGCGGTGATTTACTTACCATAGGAGCCGGAATTGCAAAAGAGGACTTGTCTGAGCGTATTGTTTTTGCAACGGATAAAGATTTGCGCTACTATCTGATGCAGTATATCGAACAGCAAAAGAGCTTGCATCCGCATGCCATGCATCAGTGGAAATTCATCCCTGAAGAATGGACTGTTCCGGCGGCAAAAAGAGATTACAAGTTGCTCTTCGGAGAAGATAAAGAGTGATTTTGCAGGAATATAAAATAGAAGAACAATTATTTTTTCATCCGAGAAATTGAGTAAGAGAAGGTACATATTGGCTCCGTTGTTTCTGCTGGCACTGTTTCTGACGTACCAGGTAAGCATTACTATGTTTACTCACGTACATATCATTAACGGTGTGATGATTGTACACTCTCACCCTTCGTCGGACGACCACCATACACATACTGCGGGACAGGTGATTACCATCGCCCACATAGGCTCCTATCAAACGCCGGAACCGGAGGCAGGGGTAAGCAATGTGACTGTGGAGTGTCCTTTGCTGTATGTCTTGGGGCTGAATACGAATACTTTCCGCGCTGTTGCGCCTCACACGCATTGCGTTCACCTGCGTGCCCCTCCTGCTTATTGTTGAAATATTAAAATTTGGTATGAAAAAGACAATTGCCTTTTTCAGAAAGTTCGAAGTCTTTCGTCTGAAAGAACTTGAAGTTTTCTAAAAAGGTCAAGGTCTTTTTTGAAAAGTCCCTGAAGCTTTTTGAAAAGCTCCTGAAGTTTTTTAATAAGCGATATAGGGAACTTATGGAATCCTTTTATTTATAATTTAACAATAAGACAACTTAATAATGAAACAATATATTTTATTGCTCGTACTCATGGTGATGGGTGCGGGTATGACTGTACATGCTGAAGATGTAAATCCTGTGAAAGTTGGTAATGTAATTTCCGGCCACATAATAGAGAAAGGAACGGAAGCGAGTTTGCCTTATGCCACTATTTTGATTGTAGAAACAGGGCAGGGAACTGTGTCGGACGAGAATGGAGAGTTTGTTTTTAAGAAAATCCCGGCAGGAAAATATACGCTGCGCGTGCAATTGTTGGGCTACGAGACTCAGGAGAAGAAAGTAACCGTAAGCAATGATTTTACGGTGGATATTCATTTTCTGATGAATGATGACAGTATTTTGACCGATGAGGTGGTGGTTTCTGCCAATCGGAATGAGGTGAGCCGCCGTGTGGCGCCTGTGGTGGTAAATGTGATGAACTCCAAACTTTTTGAAACCGTAAACTCTACGGACTTGGCCAAGTCACTGAATTACCAGTCGGGACTTCGTGTGGAAAACAACTGTCAGAACTGCGGCTTCCCTCAAGTGCGTATCAACGGACTGGAAGGACCTTACTCTCAAATTCTGATTAATAGTCGTCCGGTGGTGAGTGCATTGTCGGGTGTGTATGGGCTGGAGCAGATTCCGGTGAATATGATTGACCGTGTAGAAGTGGTGCGCGGGGGAGGTTCTGCCTTGTTTGGTGCGAATGCTGTGGGCGGCACTATCAATATCATCACGAAAGATCCGGTAAGCAATTCATTCCAGGTATCTTCCACTCTGTCGAACATGAATGGCAAAGTGTGGGAACAATATATGGGGGCCAATGCTTCGTTAGTATCTAAAGATAACACCTACGGCATTGCCCTTTATCAGTCATATCGCAACCGCAACCCCTATGATGCGGATGGAGACGGATTCTCCGAATTGGGGAAGCTGAATATGAATACCTTTGGCTTGCGTACTTATTACCGTCCTACTCAGTTCAGCAGAATCAGTTTGGAATATCACACGACGAATGAATTTCGCCGGGGAGGAAACAAATTTGATTTGGAGCCTTTTGAAACGGATATCACAGAACAGACCAAGCATGTGATTAACAGCGGAGGTCTGAGTTACGATATTTTCTGGAAGGAGTACAAACATAAACTGTCCTTCTACTCGTCTGTTCAGCATACTGACCGTAACAGTTATTATGGTGCACAGCAGAATCCCGATGCATACGGCAAGACAAAAGACCTGACTTGGGTTGTCGGAGGTATGTATGTCGGTAACTTTGAGAAAGTTCTCTTCTCACCGGCCACCTTTACCGCCGGTATGGAATATCAAAACAACTCTTTGCACGACATCATGTTGGGCTATCACCGCGATATGAAACAAGACGTGCGTATTGCCGGCGGATTTGTGCAGAACGAATGGAAGATGAACCGCTTTATTCTGTTGGCAGGCTTCCGTGTGGACAGTCATAACCTGATTGACAATCCTATTTTCAGTCCGCGTGTGAATCTTTTATATAAGCCGACGGATAAGTTTCAGGCTCGTTTGACCTGGTCTACCGGTTTTCGTGCTCCGCAGGCATACGATGAAGATTTGCATGTGACCGCAGTGGGAGGCGAAGGCGTACTGATAAAGTTGGCGGATGGATTAAAGCCCGAACATTCCAATAGCTTCAGCGGCTCTGTGGATTGGACGGCCAATATCGGGCATTGGCAGACTAACCTTTTGCTGGAAGCTTTCTATACAGGGCTCGACGATGTGTTTGTGCTGGAAAAGATAGGACAGGATGAACAGGGGAACACCGTTAAAGAGCGTCGTAATGGTAATGGAGCCCGTGTATATGGTGTCAACCTGGACGGAAAACTTGCTCACGGACGGGATGTGGCTTTGCAAGTGGGCTTTACGGTTCAGCGCAGCCGTTATACCAAATACGAGAATTGGAGTGAGGACGAAAATGTGGAGCCGACCAAGTTCATGCCACGTACTCCCGATTATTATGGTTATTTTACTTTGACCAGTGCTCCCTTCAAGAACTTTGATATGTCGGTGTCGGGTGTATATACGGGGCGTATGCATGTTCCTCATTTGGCTCCTGACTTTAGTGTGATACCCGAAAATTATGAATACAGTTATATCCGAAAAGACGAGTTGGTGCATACTCCCGATTTTTTTGATTTAAATCTGAAACTGAACTATACTTTCGTACTGAATGATCATATCAAATTACAGTTGAATGGCGGTGTTCAGAATCTGTTCAATGCTTTTCAAAAAGATTTGGATAAGGGAGGTTTCCGTGATTCCGGTTATTTCTATGGTCCCACACAGCCACGGACTTATTTCATAGGAGTGAAGATTACGAACTAGAAGAAGGACTGTCCGGTTGATACTTGGGCAGGAAAAGACGGGGATGCCAAAACGTTTCTGATGCAATCTGTTATCAATGTTTTGGCATCTTCCGTTTGTTATTTGCCGGCAGCAGTCATGGATTACTCTTGTTCCATACCCAGATTGCTGTATGTCTCGGTTATCTTGAATTCTGCATCCGGGTAATTGTACAGAGGGAAGCGCGGCTCAGTTTCCCCTTCCGTGTAATTCCATATGCTGTTATATTCTTCCGGATTTTCACCCATTTCCCGAAGTTGCAACATATATTGGTAGATGGATTTGTTTTCTTTGATGAAAACCTTTTCCATTTGATGAATAATGGGACTGTGTTTACGTGTGTGGTCATGGTCAAACTCCAGAATACGTTTGCCGTCCGGTGTAATGCCTACCATCACAAAAGTCATGCTTTTGCCTATTCCGGGCAGATTGAGCACACTCCGGTCTGTTGCTACGAAAGGTATGTTTTTCTCCGTGCAGAACTTTTTGACGGCTGTTGCCCGGTCATTGTTACTTCTCAGCAGGGTCAGAAACTCAGTCTCATCTTCCTTGTTAAGCTTTCCCAAGATTTTCTCTTCGTGCTGTTCCTGCAACGAACGGCTGTTGGGAGTGAAGACAGCATGATTTTCTTCAAATCCTTTGACGGAGAATGTATAGTAGCAGATAACTCCCAGTTCATTCAATACTTTGCGCAACTTGGCTGTATGCCCCCGGCGTGATGCTGCCACATTGTACACCAATTGATTGGTAATGGTCCATCCGGCAGCCAGAATCTTGCGGATGGCTTCTTTGGCTTCGGGGGTTACTTCCAGAGGTGTCTGGAAATGAGTCTGTATCAAGAATTGCTTGATGCCTATGGCGGACGCTTTGGTTTTGAATTCTTTCAGAATATCCATCAGCTCTTCATTGATGCGCATGGGCAGATAGACGGGCAGGCGGGAACCGAGACGGACACGTTGCAATTCTGCATACTTTTCTCCTTCAGGACGTTTGAGGTTGGCATTCCTTTTGCGTACCGCCATTTTATATACTGCCTCCAATATGTTGCGTAATGTCTTGTTTTGGCTCATCAGTGCATCGCCTCCCGTAATCAGAATATCTCTCAGTTGGGTGTCGTTTTCAAAATATTCCATCAGTTTCCGCAAGCGTTTGTCCCAACTTTCCTTGGGCTTCAGTTCCTCAAAATTAAAGTTCAGGCGTTCGCTTTGAAAATCATACATACGTTGGCAAGACGCACATAGTCCTCCGCAAGCGCGTCCCATAGAATCGGGAATCAGGATGGCTACTTCGGGATAACGGCGATGAATGTTATGTCCGTCGGGCACCAGCCATCCGGCGGCATTTGGTTTGCCGGCTTCCACCACATCCTCTTTTTCCCATGCATGAATTTTCCCATAGGTGTTGATTAATTGTGGTGAATATAGGATATAGCTGCGTATGGCAGCATCATCATACCCTTTGCCGGTCGGGTTTAATAAAGAAAGATAGTAAGGGGTGATGAAAAAAGGCATTCCTTTTTTACGTGCCTGCTGATACAATTGCATTGTTTCTTCCGAAAGGGAGTTGCCCAACATCTTGTTCAGTTCCGTGGGGCTTTTGATGGCGAGGGCTAGATGGAAGCGTGCTTCGTTCCACCATTGGTTGACCCATTGGCGTTTTTCTTCATCATTGATTCCTTCGGGAAACACATACCGGCTGGAGGGGGCATGACGGTTTTCTATCTTTTTAATGAGCAATGAGATGATTCGTTCTTTGTTTGCATTGCGTATGGCACGCACATCTTCGTTCAGGCCACCGGGCCAACGTTTCATCCATTGACGTATCTGTTTTTCATTCGGAATGTTGTTGGGAACATGATAGAGGCGTAGGAACTGTTGGTATAAATCCAACCATAAATCAACGGAAGTCTCTTCATCGGTGATACGGTTTGTCAAGAATTGCCAAAGCAGTGAGATGGTTTTTATCTCTATTTCTTTTTCTGTAGATAATTCATATATCGTTTTGCTGTCATTTTCAATCAGTCTTGCAATGTTTTTAGCGGCAATAGGGTTTTTAATGTGTGCAGATAATAAATAATCATTTAGTTTATTCTTGAAAATAGTCTCATTCCGGCTTTCCGCAGCCAATGAAGTGAGTTGGGTTAATCTTGTTTCGAATAGAGTTTTTACATCTTTGTGGGATAACATCTTATTCTTTTGTTTCATAAGCAGTGTGATTTGTTTTTAGGGTTAATACTCGAATAATAGAACGCTCATTATGAAAGTTACTTTAATGGCAACTTTTGTTGTGGCTAAGATACAAAAAAACAGTTGTTGTGCAAGCTTAATTGCAAAAATAGATATTACCTGAGAAGAAATATCTTTGAGGAAGAAGCGGAAAAAACATCCCCGGACAAGCAGACAAGCCGGTCCGGGGAGAATCGGTTATAAGAATATGATTCTCTTTTGCAGGATGGATGCTATTTGTTGTTTTAGCAGCGGTGCATTGATAGGTTTGGACATATATCCGTCGAACCCGTTTTCCAGTACTCTTTGTTCGTCCGATGCATAAGCAAAAGCGGTTATGGCAATGATAGGCACATCAGCAGATAACTTTCTTATTTCTTTTGTTGCTTCGTAACCGTCCATTCTCGGCATATTGATATCCATTAAGATGATTTGGGGCTGGTGTTCCTTAAACTTTTCTATTGCTTCCTGACCGTCCCAGGCATGAATAAGAGAATATTCTTTCCGTAGGATAGATTGGAACAACCGATAGTTACTTTCGTTATCTTCGGCTATCAAAATAGTCAGTTTGTCTTTTTGAACGGTAATCGGTTGGAATTCTTCAGCCTTTTTTTCGCTCAATCGGGCCGGTTGATAAGGAATGGTAAACCAGAATGTAGAACCCTTCCCTTCCTCGGATTCCACTCCTATCGTTCCATTCATGTGCTCTATGATTGTCCGGCAGATGGAAAGCCCCAGTCCTGTGCCTTGTGCAAAAGAGTTCAATTTGACGAAGCGTCCGAATATAGAATCTTTTTTATTGGCAGGAATGCCGCATCCCGTATCTGTGACATGGAAGTATAGCATTTTATCGCGTATCTCGTATCCGAATGTGATGCTTCCTTTTTGAGTAAACTTGATGGCGTTTGTGAGGAAGTTATTGACAACCTGCATGAGCCGGTTTTTTTCCGTACGGATGAAACATGAGGAGAGGGGAGTTTCCGCAATGAGCTGTACCCCACTTCCTTCCATCCGGCATTTGGTGATGTTCTCCACTTCCTTTATCATATCATTGAGGTCTATATTTGAGTAACTGAACTCCAAAGTTCCGGCTTCAATTTTGGATAAATCTAATATATCACTGATAAGCTGTAATAACAGTGTATTATTACTCTCAATAATATTGATATATTCCTGTTTTTCCTGTTCCTCTTCCGTTGAGGCAAGAATATTGGAGAATCCGATAATGGCATTCAGAGGAGTACGGATTTCATGGCTCATATTGGCCAGGAAAGCAGATTTGAGTCGGTTGGATTCTTCTGCCCGGTCTTTAGCCGACATCAGTTCCTCTTCCATCCTTTTCCTGTCTGTAATAACTAAGGATGAGCCGACCAGGGTGAGTGGCCTGTTCTGCTCGTCTCTTGTCTCTATTGTAGCCTGTGCTTCCACCCAATCAATTTTTCTTCCGTTCTTTCCTTTGTTCAGTACACGGTATTCTTCTTTGACTTTATTGATTTTTCCTTCTATCAGATCGTGAAAAGCCTGCATAACCCTTGGACGGTCTTCTTTGATTATTTTAGAGAAGTATTGTTCATCCGATACACTCAACTGTTCTTCCTTGATTTCTCCCGGCATGGCAGTCATAATGATTGGACGATTGATGTCGCATAGAATGGAGTGTTCTTTAAGATTCCATTTCCAGGGTATGATATTGGCTATTTCCAGTGCCAAAGATAATTTATGGTTAGTCGAACTCAGCATTTGTTGTGCATTATGCAACTCCGTGCTGTCAAGACAGAACATGTCAATCGTGTCTTCTTCTAAAGACGGGCTGAGCACGATATCATAGAAAGTGTCTACGTCTTTAAAGTAATAAGGGAATGTGATGGAGCGCTTTTCTCTTAAAGCTGTTTCCATAAAATGGGTAAATTCTGTCATGGATTCAGGAAATAGCTCGGACCCCTTTTTCCCGATTATATTTTCTTTTTTCCTGAAACAAGTTTCAAAGAAACGGTTAACGTCACAAAAAATTGTTTCAACAATATTCCCGTTTTCATTTCTAATCACTTTCTCTTTCATATAGAGAATAGGCATATTGTCGATAAGGTTTGTATATTTGATTTGGTTTTCGAATTCTTGCTTTTGAACCCTTCTTAGTTCTTTCAACATTTGTATGCGTTTTTGTTGGATAAGGGCTATCAGCAAAAGTGTGATGAATATTCCTGCGATAACCCATATATATTTCTTCAGGAAATTTTCCGGCTTATCATAAAATATGCTGTTTTGAGGGCATAATTTAGGGTTGAGTCCTTTATTGACCAGCGTCGTATAATTAAATGTGGGATGAGCATCTGCAGGAACAAAGAAAGGAATTTCCCTTGCCGGCTTTCCATTAAGTATTTGTGAGACATTCCGGAGCAGTTCATTGATAAATATCTTTTCATTATACATATATCCGCCCACCATGCCTCCGTCGTCCATACCGGCATAGCGGATAGAGAACAGGGGAGAAGAAATGCTGGAAAGGCTTCGGTATGCGTTTATCAACATTTGTTGTGAGGTTAAGGTTTCCGCAAACCATGTGGATACTAAAACTCCGGTTTCTTTGTCGGCATTTCTTAAGGCATTATACAATTCGGGTAGCGTATAATTATAAGAGGAGATAAATTGATATTGGAGATATGGAAAATCCCGGGCTATAATATTCTTTAACTGCTTGTTGTATTCAGGGTTAGGATAAATGCCGTCTCCCAAAAAAATAAGTTTTTTCATATTGGGAATCATGCGCGTCATTAGTTTTACGCTTTCTTTCAGATAGGCCGGAGTATGCATGAAGGTGATATTGTAATCATCTCTCAAGCTGTCTACATGAATTTTATTTTCAGGAGTTGTCACATCTTGTTTTCTGTAATATTCTTCTGTATATATGTATGGGTCGGAATCGCATACTAAAATAGACACGTCTCCCCACATTTCCTTTATCTCTTCTCTGAAAATCATACTCATACTTCCCAGCAGGACCAACAGCTTGGGAGGAGTTTTGCCATACTTGTTTAAAAGCATTTGTGGAAACCTGTCTACCATAACAGAATCGTTTACCATAAAAAGATTTAGGTGCTCAATGTATGCATCAATATCTTTTAGTTCGGATATTTTATGCATGATAGGAGAGGTGATACTGTTACTCCAGGGGGCGGATTCGTTATAACTGTTTAAGATGAGTACATAATCATATTGCCTATGATCCCTGTCAGAGGCTTTGGCAGAATATGTACCGGCAAAAAGCAGACAAATGCAGATTGTCAGTGTTTGAAAGAATTGCCTTGATGTGGCTGTGTGTTTATTATTCATAGCAGAAAATAGACTCTTTATGTTATACTCTTTATCAGACTTCTTACAAAAGTAAAACAATATCAGACAGTTATGTATAAAAACTCCCTTATTAACAAATATTAATTTCACGAGTAAGTTCTCACAGAAGAAGATTTTTTATGATATTTTGAGCAGAATGGGAAGTTTGGCTAACTTATACGGTGAAATTGCCATTTTTCAGGCGATGAAAAGCGATTAACTTTGCAATATCAGAAAAAGATAAAAAACAGATAAATATGAAATTAATAAAATCAACCATTACCGCCCTTGGCTTGTTATTCACAGTAACCGCTTGTGCAGGCAATAAAGAAAGTAAAAACCAAAACATGAAAGGAGAAAATATGGAAATTGTTCATTTAACCAAAGCAGAGTTCTTGAAGAAGGTATATAACTATGAAGCCAATCCCAATGACTGGAAATATGAAGGTGACAAACCGGCTATTGTTGATTTCTATGCTACATGGTGCGGTCCTTGCAAGGCATTGGCACCCGTATTGGAAGAGTTGGCAAAAGAATATGCCGGAAAGGTTTATATTTATAAGATAGATGTAGACAAGGAAGAAGAATTGGCCGGTGCATTCGGCATACGAAGCATACCGACTTTGTTATGGATTCCTCAGAGTGGAAAACCGACTGTAACACAGGGAGCATTACCGAAACCTGAACTGAAAAAGATGATTGATGACACTTTATTAAACTCTAAATAAATGTTCTCGTAAATAAGTGGAGAAGATAGGGCATAAATCTTTTGCCCTGTCTTCTTTTTTATTTAAATAAGTATGCGTATATTTATACCGACAATAAACTATGAATTATGGAATATCGTTTTAATACACCGCTCAATGGCAATATAGCGATGACGTATCATTATCATGAGGATGCTGCTCTCCGGCGTGATAAAAGCTTGTATAAATTCGTATGGGTACAAAGTGGCACGCTGGATATAGAAGTAGACCATGTGGTAATGCACCTTGAAAAAGATGAAATAATATCGCTGACTCCTTTGCATCATGTTGAGGTAAAAAGAGTGGAAGGTGAGTACCTCACTTTCTTGTTCAACAGCAATTTTTATTGCATTTACGGACATGACAAAGAAGTGTCATGTAATGGTTTCCTGTTTCATGGTTCGTCCCACATCATGCGTTTGCAGCTCTCTGCGGCCCAGTCGGAACAATTGAAAAGCATCATTGATATATTTGCCGGTGAATTCGGCATAAAAGACAATTTGCAGGAAGAGATGCTCCGCATTATTCTGAAACGTTTTATAATCACTTATACCCGCATTGCCCGTGAAAAATTAGACGTGGGACAAGATAAAGAAAAGAGCTTTGACATTATCCGTCGGTATTATGTGTTGGTAGACAATCATTATAAAGAAAAGAAACAAGTGCAGGACTATGCCGAAATGCTCTACCGCTCTCCCAAAACCTTGTCCAATCTGTTTGCCGCCTATGGGTTGCCTTCTCCGTTGCGTATCATACATGAGAGGATAGAAGCCGAAGCCAAGCGTTTGTTGCTTTACACCAATAAGAGTGCGAAAGAAATAGGTGAGATATTAGGCTTTGAAGACTTGGCTGCTTTCAGCCGTTTCTTTCGAAAAATGGCAAAGGAAAGTATTTCTGAATACCGGAAAAAAGAGAAAGAAGGAATAATGGCAAACTAAAACGGTATAATTGCCATTTCACAGGGAGGAAAATCTGCCGACCTTTGCAATGTAAGTTAAACCCTTAAAAATTAAAGCAAATGATGGCAAGATTAAATTCCCTGTTTACTGCATTTCTGACAATTGCAGCTTCCACTCAAAAGTTGGGTATTAACCTGATTCGCGTGGCAATTCTGGTGATATTCGTGTGGATTGGTGGTTTGAAATTCTGGAACTATGAGGCCGAGGGTATTGTGCCTTTCGTTGCCAACAGTCCTTTTATGAGTTTCTTTTATACTAAGAGTGCTCCCGAATATAAAGAGTATAAATTAAAAGAAGGTGAGTTTGATGAGGCCAAGCATCAGTGGCATGAAGAGAATAACACCTATGGCTTTTCTCATGGATTGGGCATTTTGATTATGACCATTGGCATTCTTACCTTCTTGGGTATTTTCTCTCCGAAAATCGGTTTGATAGGTGCAGGTTTGGCTATTATAATGACATTGGGAACGTTGTCCTTTCTGGTAACGACTCCCGAAGTATGGGTTCCCGATTTGGGAAGCGGTGAACATGGTTTTCCCTTGCTGACAGGTGCCGGTCGTTTGGTTATTAAAGATGTGGCTATCCTGGCAGGTGCATTGGTGGTACTCTCGGATTCGGCCCGGTCAATATTAAAACAACAAAATAAAGGATAATCCCCCACTAAAAACAAGTAAGATTATGAAGCAGTATGATGCAATAATAATAGGCTTTGGCAAAGGCGGTAAAACACTGGCTGCTGAGTTGGCCAAAAGAAATGAAAAGGTGGCTGTTATTGAGCGTTCCGATGAGATGTATGGAGGTACCTGCATCAATATTGGATGCATTCCTACAAAAACATTGGTTCATCAGGCAAAGCTGGCTCCGGTAAAGGCGTCGTGGGAAGAAAAGAAAGCCTATTATGCTCAGGCTATCGCTGAAAAAGAAGAGGTAACCTCTTTTTTGCGTCAGAAAAATTATCATAATCTGGCAGACAATCCCCATATTACGGTTTATACAGGTATTGGTTCTTTTGTAAGCACGGATGTGGTGGAAGTGGTGATGCATGATGAGATCTTGCAATTGCAGGCTCCCCGGATTTATATCAATACAGGTGCGGAGACTATTATTCCGCCTATCGATGGAGTGAAGGATAATCCGTTGGTATATACCAGTACTTCCATTATGGAACTGAAGGATTTGCCCGAAAAGCTGATTATTGTGGGTGGCGGTTATATCGGTCTGGAGTTTGCGAGTATGTTTGCTTCGTTCGGTTCGCAGGTAGTGGTGCTGGAAGGCAATTCCGAGTTAATCTCCAGAGAAGACAGGGATATCGCATCCGCTGTGAAGGAAACTTTGGAAAAGAAAGGCATCGTATTCTGTCTGAATGCCAAAGTGCAATCAATCCGTGAAGGGAAAGTAGTCTATCGGGATGCGGTTAGCAGTGAACTGCATTCATTGGAGGCTGACGCCGTATTGTTGGCGACAGGGAGAAAACCGAATACAGCCGGATTGAATTTACAGGTGGCTGGAGTGAAGGTAAACGAGCGTGGCGCTATCATTGTAGACGGGCATTTAAGGACAACCAATCCCAATATACGTGCGATAGGGGATGTGAAGGGCGGTTTGCAGTTCACTTATATCTCATTGGACGATTACCGTATTATCCGTGAAGATTTATTCGGCAATGGCGGACGGAATCTGAACGACCGTGAACCGGTGAGCTATTCTGTCTTTATTGACCCTCCTTTGTCGCGTATCGGATTGAGTGAAGAGGAAGCCGTGCGGAAGGGGTTGAATATTAAAGTCAACAAACTTCCTGTAGCGGCTATTCCTCGTGCACGGACTTTGGGAAATACAGTCGGCCTGTTTAAGGTGGTGGTAGATGTAGATACCGATCAGATTGTGGGATGCACTCTGTTCGGCCCTGAATCCGGCGAGGTAATCAATAGTGTGGCCATGGCAATGAAGACCGATCAGCCTTATACATTCCTTCGCGATTTCGTCTTTACACACCCCAGTATGAGTGAAGCGTTGAATGATTTGATGAACTTTTAATTGAATATTCTCTGTTAAATAGTAAGCATTCGGTTAACCCCGTCTTGCGATGTCTATAAACAGAAAGAGATGTCTCCTGAAAATTCCAGCTTTTCTCTGAAAAAGTCCCTATTTTTACGAGACATTTCTTAGTTTTTATGAGATTCTTAAATAAATGATTCTTTCCTTATCGTGGTTCTCATCTTTGGCAATAAATCCATATATTCACTGTGCTATATATTGATTTTCAGGTATTTCTTTATCTGATATTGTTAAGTGTACATATGAAATTATTCGTTTATACTAAAACCTTTTCAGCATCAGTGTGGCATAATCGGATTTCAATATCAACTCTTTACCGTTGGCTTTCACCACTTCAAACTCCGTATCCAATGCATTGATGCCGTAAGGGAGAAGCTCCTCCACCGTGACATCTTTTTTATCATCGCTTGTGCCTTTTCTCCCTTTGAAGTCTCTCATCCGCACGTTTCCGTTCTCCTCATGCTCAAACCGGCCTATGACCGGTTTATGCGTAGTACCGCTCTGCTTGGCTGCTATTTCCACCACCCATAAACGGATGCTGTAATAAATCCGCTCGCACACATGCACCTTGCCATCGGCCGCCGTTGTAAACTCCAGCAATTCCCAGTGCCCTTCCATGTCACTGTCGATAGCCTCCTTCTGGCATCCTCCCATGATGAAGCCCAAAAAGAGAACAACCACCACTCCCGATAAAAACTTTAATCCGCGTGTATTTTTCATTTTCCGAATCCTCCTGTTTTTCTCACTGTCAACATGGCTCCCATGCTGTTACCCAAATAATTTCCCCTATCCATGGCAAAGGCAAGCGTGGCGCTCCAGCCCGTCCACTTCCGTGGGCAGTAACTTACTTCCACCATACTGCTGAACTGCTTTCTCACTTTGTCCAGCGGCATCGGATAGGTGCCCCAATGCCGCACATACGATGCCAGCACGCGGTAGTTCCATTCACTGTCCGGTTCTCCGCAGAAGCCTATATGATGCGCTTTTACACGGGTACTCTTAAACAGCATCGTTCCGTCGTCGTTATATACAGGTCCCGGAATCAGTCCGTTGCCCATACCCATTCCCCAATGCTGCCATGCCAGATATTGACCGTTATTGAAATAATTGTCACCACCGCTTATCTGGAATTCGGGAAACGAGCCGGCTATCCCGTCATACAGAATCGGTCCCGTCTGATCCTTCGTACCGAGACCTTCCCACAGCACCCGGCTCACCCACCGGTTCCAGGGCAATGTCACTTCCAGTCCCAACTGTCCGTCTTTCCACATGCCATACTCCATGAACATCTGCGAATGGTCCTCGAAGAAATGCTCCATGTAAGCCCTTATCTTCCAGTCACCGGCATAATAAGAAAGTGCCGCGTTCCAGCTTCCGCTATGGTTTCCCTCCACATTCTGCAACGTACTCTCCTGAGCAGGCACTAGCGCCTTGAAGAAACTCTTCAGACCGGTCGGATACTTCTTTAGCAGCTTGATACTTCCGTCCGCATTCTTCACATACCTTTTCCCCCCGAACTGTGCAATGTCCAACAATCCTATTTCCAGCTCCAAAGGCAGTTTTTCTCTGTTGCCGAACCGCAGCATCAGTGATTTGCTGTGATACAACACATCCTTCAGAAACGGTTCGTCCGCTCCGGCAAACTCTTCCTGCCAATTGCCATCCGTGCACAGTCCGTAGGCGATATGCCCTTTCAGTGCCAGCCAATTACCTGTAAACGGCACCGTCAGATACTCCGGCAATCCCACCCTCACCTGCGGAATAGGTCTTGCATTCGCACCTTCCACCATCATGCCGCTGCTCAGCCTCACATCCTTTTCCAGCGGGAATCCGTTTCTCTCCTTACTCCCGATACTCATCTTTATCGCCTTCCATGCAACATCCATATAAGCCTGTTGCACAAAGAAATCCGCAGTCAGATTCTTTCCTCCTGCCAGGTCTGCACCCGCCTGCACCCTCCATCCGTGTTGCCATTCCTTCTGCCATTGCACACCGGCACGCAGGTAAGCACTTTTGGGCTCTTGCGAAGACAGTCCGTAACGATTGGCGGTGAACCACAACGGAGCATACCTTCCGTCGGCAACCGAGACAGAAGTTTCCACCCGATAAGAAAACGGAGTAGATGCTTTCTGTTCCTGTGCAGACAAACAGATTGGGATACAGAAAGTAAATATGGGTAAGATAACAGATTTAAATTGCATTAGTTTTGTGTATAATTTAATCTATTGAATACTTCTCTTTTACTATATTCCATAAAAACAATATATTGCCGATAATATATCTTCGCCACATTCTTCCGGGTTCTTTTATCAGTCTGTATAGCCATTCCAAACTATGTTCCTGCCACCAAAGAGGAGCGCGTTTCACGGTTCCTGCAAAGAAGTCAAATACGGCCCCTATCGTTCCCACGTGGCAGTGTATGTTCAGCTTATTCCAATGCATATAAGTCCATTTTTCCTGCTTTGGAGCAGTCATACCTATCCACAATAGGTCTGGATTAGCACGGTTGATAGTCTCAATAATGTGCTTATTCTCTTCTGCCGTAAATTCCGGCTTATAGGGTGGGGAATAGGTCTCTACAGTAATATTGGGATAAACTACTGCCGCTTTTTCTTTGATTAATGAAAGCACTTTTTCGCTGCTTCCCATAAAAAAACATTTTCCTCCTTTTTTATTCAACTTATCCATCTCAAATTGAAACAAATCCCACCCGGCAATACGCTCAAGTGGTCTTTGAGGAGTACTCAGCCACTTACAGGCCATTACGATACCGGCTCCATCGGGAATTAATGCGTCTCCCTTCAGTAAAGCCTCTGCAAAAAGAGGGTCTTTCAAGGCAGTATTATAAGAATGAGCATTGATGGTGTTGATCAGCAATTTACCATCGGGCAAGTCGTTCAGTCTTTGGCGATATTCCACCAAAGAGATTTCTTTTAACGTTAAAGGCATTGTTGTTATAATTACTTCTAGTTTGTGACAAGTTTTTCTAGAAGAGTTTTCATTCTGTTTTCGAATCTTTCTATCGTGAATTCGGCTAAAAATTTCTTTTGACCGTTTTCTCCCATCTTCTGGCAAAGCGAAGGATTGTTTAGCAGCAATTCTATTTTGTCAGCAAGTGCTGATGCATTCTTTTTTTCTATTATATATCCGGTTTTGCCTTCTTCTATGATGCTTGGTATTCCTCCTTCATTGGTGGATATACAAGCTATTCCTTGTTGCATGGCCTCTAAAAGAACTAGAGGAAAACATTCATTGTGATAATAAGTAGGAAATACAAAAATGTCTGCTTGGCTAAAAAATGCTTCTTTGTCTGTCCCAAAACGTTTGCCATGATAAAAGGGAAGGTTAATTTTTACCCCCCCCCCCCCGTGTTTGCATTTGTTAACACAGCTAATAAATGTGCTTTCGAATGCTTGCAATGTGAAGTGCTGTTTGAATGCTTTGTATCCTTCTTCGCCCATCTTCAAGCGAAGCTCCTTGTCGGTGAACAGTTGTTCGATACAATGAGCCAATAAGTCTGCATCTTTCTTTTCGCAAATAAATCCTGTCTTTCCGTCCTTTACCACATCGGGTATTCCTCCTTCATTGGTGGATATAACAGGTAATTTATATTCCATAGCTTCCAAATTGACCAAGGGAAAACACTCATTATGAGTGGGGAGCACGAATATATCTGCCTGTTCAAAGTATTGTTTCTTTTCTTCTCCGAACTTTTTTCCATCATAAATAGCTAGCTTGTTTAATCCTCTTTGCTCCACTTCTCTTTTAAACCTTGCGGCATCTATTTCTGTGGTTTCACCTCCCACAAAATCGCAGACAAATGAGTATCCTTTGTCCGAAAGGAGCTTTAGGGCATCAAGTAAGACCAATACTCCTTTACTCTCTAGTAAGTTGGAAAGGAATAGCAAATGCGGTACTTTGTTATTTCGTTCGGCAGTAGATTCTTTGTTCAAGGTTTCAGGGATGCCATTGGGACAAAACATCACGTCTTCGCGCTTTACATATTTTTTTATATCGGCATAGAGAGCTTCTGCCAGTAATATTACCTTCAATCGTTTGAAGAATAAACGGTAAAGCTTATCATCCAGCCAATGGTCTTGTCGTGTGGATACCCCCTTGTTATGATAATGCGCCACTATTTGGCATCCCATTGTTTTTAACATTTGGACTATAATGAAATCTTTATAAAATGCACCGCCCTTAGCGTTGGGAGTAATATATACCAGTTGTGGCTTTAACCGTTTTACCTCTTTGCAGATGGTGTGTAGTAGTTGGATAAATTGAATCAGCTTGCGAATACTCATTTTGCCAATATCAGTAAGATTAGTGGCTGTAGTCAGATTGATATAATGGCAATTAAAACTCTCATTGATGAGTTGGCTGTCATGAATATATTTCCCCATCATGGCTGCACCGTGAATAGGTGGTGGCAAATGGAGAATCAATAGAATAATAGGTTTCATTATATACTATTTATAAAATGATTCATACTCCTTTCTCATATTTTCTAAAGAGAAAAGTTGTTTTACGAATTGGTATGTTTTCTCGCCTAAATCGATTTTATCTAGGGTGGGAATCAAATCTTTGAAAAGGTAGAGATATTGATCTAAATTATTGTTCTGAACAAGAAGTGGCCAATCCTTTGGTAAAGTTTCATTCAAGCCTAAACAGTTATTTGCAATTACAGGAGTATGTGCCATACTAGCTTCAATGGAAGTCAGTACTAATCCCTCGAAATTACTTGGCATAAATACATAATCAAAACTGCCCATATACTTGGATAGCCCATAGATTTTATCATATAGAATTACATGTTTCATTCCTCCAATTTCTGCCTTAACTTTATCTTGAAGCGAACCATTACCAACAATATGGAACACATAAGTATTTTCACTCTCTAAGGTTTTGACTACTGCGATTAATTCATCAATCCCTTTCTGGTATTCCATTCTCCCCGCAAAGAGCACATTTATTTTTCCTTTAATGAGATTCTGATAAACCTCTTGTTTTATCTCATCAATGCCATTATATATTAAGGGAACATTATGCCCATACTGGTCTTTATAACATTTTTGTGTTGATAAACTTATAGCAATATTGGCATTTTTTTTATTGAAAAATTTTTCTACATGAGCACCTATTTGATTCCAATCATTCCAAAGTTGAGTATTGTGAATGGTTCTAACATATTTCATCTTTGGAAAGAGCCAACCAAACAATTTATTGAAAATGTATATGCTTAAATCGGGAACTTCTGTATGAGTATGTAAAACGTTAGGACGATTACGAAAAACTAACAGTAGGAACCAAAACGGGAATAATGCAATAGCTATTTTGTTACTAACAGCAAATGGTGCTCGATGATATTGAACTTTGTGCTCATTCAACTCACTTAATATTCCTTTAGTAAATTCGCTATGTCCACGAACAACTTCAACTACATGGTATTCAATATTTGGGTTGAGTGATTCCGCTATATTTAATGCTACTCTTTCAGCCCCTCCTATATCAAAATGTGTTATAATATGATAAACGATATTCATTACCTTACAAATCTTTTTAATATTTCAATTTGATAATATGGATTATATTTTTCGTCTATGATATGATAGCAAGCGTCTATTATTTCTTGTGTCTTGGAAGGATAGCGATATAACCATTCTGATACAACCCGAATCATGTCATCTAAATTATTTTCTTCGAAGAATGTTCCGTTTTTACCATCAATAATAGCTTCAAATTCAGGCATTTGATGAGCGAAATTGTTGTGCGTAATAACTGGTGTTCCATATGTAAGAGCATGAATAGAGGTTAACCCTACATTACCTGGTGAGAGACAAATATCTGCATTAAAAATCAATTCTGCGATTTTCGCTTCATCATAGCAGGGACCAAAAAACCACACTGAAGACTCTAATTTCATTTTTGCAGCCTCTTTCTGTAGATGTGCCATATCAGTTCCTTTGCCGATATAAATAATATTAACTGGTTGATGCTGGGAACGTAGTTTGTTAGCCATATACAAAATGTTATTCAGTTTTTTCTTCGATTCTAAACGTCCGATAAACAACACAACTGGACAATCATTGCCAAAATGTTTAGAATAAATAGAAGTTCGTATGAGAGATTTACGGAGTTTCAATTGATTGTCATAATCAAGAGAGTTGGCTATGACTGTCATGTGTTCTTTTTGAAAGCCCTCCTTCAATAAAAGTTTTTGAGCATATTCGCTGTAGAGTAGTAAGCCGCTGGACAAGCGATAAAAGTTCTTTTTACGAATTTTGGCACCTAAGCCTTCATTTCCATACCATCCGTGACACCACAAAAAGGTACGTTTTCCTATAAGCTTTGCTCCGAGAAGAAAAAGCCATTCGGAAATACAAATAGTATCTACTGATAAGATATACCGATCATATTCTTTTTTAAAGAGTAATTTTAGAGTATCTTGATTCCAAATAATCTTCCCTTTTAAGATGAAATTCTTGAATCGAGACTTAAATCCGCAAAGTTGCGAGCAATCCATTTCTTTAAGAGCAGATCCAGGAACATTTTTTCCGAAATAAAAATCGCAATTCAACTTTTTATCCATTAAAGAATATACATTCTTTCTGTAGTGAGGAGGATAGTTGAATATACAGCATATTTTTTTATCCATTTTATATATAAAATTTTAACACGTCTTCGGCATTGTTAGATATGACCTTGGCTGGAATTCCCGCAACGATAGAATTGTTAGGAATATCGTGTGTTACAACAGCATTGGCACCAATTACTACATTGTTCCCAATAATAACATGACCGATAATTTTTGCGCCAGGGAAGATGATTACATTATCACCAAGATGAGGAACTCCACCTTTTATTCCTCGTACACTACCTAATGTTACTCCTTGAAAAATAGTACAATTTTTGCCTATAACTACACTAGAGTTGATTACTATACACGAAAAATGACCAAATGAAATTCCAGGTCCTATATGTGTTCCAAAAGCAAGCTGAATACCTGTCAGGTATTGATTATGTTTGTGTATTAGAAATACAATGGCATAGAGAAATTTAAAAAAAAGATTATGCTTTGCCTTTAAATAACTTCCTATTCTAAAATAGAAGGTAATTCTGAAAGAGGCATTAAAGATGAGATATTTTACCCCCCCCCCACCATGTTTTCTTGTATTGCAGCCGTTTTAAGTCAGAACCTATCAATATCTTGCATTCTTTCCATGTCATAGTTCTTTCGTAATTGTTTTATAGATAGAGTTTATTACTTTCTGATTTTAGCTTGTATTTGTTTATATAATCTGTTGGCCTTTACCACGAATAATTAGTTCTTATATTGCAGTGATTCAAACAGTTTTTCCCATTTTGCCAATATGGTTTCAAGAGAAAATTCTTTAGACTTTTCATACGCATTCCGTGCTAATTTTTTCCGTAGCTCATGATTATCCATTACATTGCTCAGTACATTCGCATATTGACGAATTTGAAAAGGAAAGATGATATATCCTGTTTTTTCATCTTCTATAATGGTATGAACTGATGAGAAACTTCCGAAAGCTAATGGAACAATACTGTAATTCATGGCTTCGAGAAGTACTAAAGGAAAACCTTCGAATAATGAGGTCATTAGGAATATAGAAGCAACTTGATAGTATGGTGTTGGATTTTGTTTACCAGTCAGTGATACATGACGTAATTTGAATTTTTGTATATTCTTTTCGATTTGAGCTCTCTTTGTGCCTTCGCCTACTATTACTAGTTGCCACTCTGGGTGGTTGCTTTCTACTTGCTTCCAAATGTTAAGCAATAAATCTAATCCTTTTTCCTTACTCAATCGCCCTACATAAAGCACAGTTCTCTGTTTTTGATCTGTAGATATGTATTCTGTCATTGGAAAAGATATTGGGTTTTGAATGGCACAAATTTGGGTCGATGGAATCTTCACATTCAAAAATTTCATTGCGTCCGTTTTTAGACTTTCATCCAATACCACCACCTTATCACTGCGTTCTAGCAGGATTCGATATTGTGTTTTGTATTTGTGACGGAAATATCGAAGAGCTAATGTATCGGTTACGTCCAATATCTTGTTGGGTATATAGTGTTTAATGGATAACGGAATCCTTGATTTTGCTCCATAAATTAATGTTAAAGAAGTATGAATAACCGAGATGACTTGTATATGAACAGGAATTGTTGTTAAGATAAAAGCAGTCAAATACGGAGTTATTCCTTCTTGGTTAATTACCACTTGAATGGATAAGTCAGCACAGAGCTTTTTTATGTAGTTTCGGTTCTCCTCTCCCAATATGTCCTGCTGATTGGGGACATGAAAGAAATGAGAAGAAAGTAATGTCTGTCTTGTCTTTCTCTGCATTAGACAATATACCTGATGAGAGGTTGACAAACCGTGCATTAAGACATCGGTTACTCTATGGATTCCGCCATGTTCCGGATCAAGTGTCATACCTAAGTAGAAGAGGATATTCATAATTATATAATATCAAAAATGATTTCTTTGGTAATTTTTAGATATAAATTTTATTTGTTGAAAACACGTTGATTTTCCTTAAGAGGATATAACTTGCTCTTTTTTAATGGATTGACTGGAAAAGATGATTGTGAAAACGCTAATACGATAGGAAAGATGGCTGTAGGGTGTAATATATTGTTTTCTGCAAGAGTCATTAAGGCATAAAGAAATATAGCACAACTCAATTTATAACTCCGATTAGTTTTTGAGAAAATAAAAATAAGACTGACCAATGCCATGTAAACAATCCCTGTCTTAATCATTAGAAAGCCATATCCGCTGTCAAGATATAAAGTTTTTGTCTCACCCTCAAAAGAATGAAGGGCAAAAGTATCTATCGGATTGCCAAACCAACTGACTCCATAAGTGTATAATGCTATTGTTATTTGGCTTAATCGCCCTGTAAAGAACATACTGTCTAACCAAAACATCAGAGGATGGCGAATAGATGCTAGTAGAAATGAAGCTGCTGCAAAGAATAAGAAAGTATATCTTGAGTATTTACAAATCAATTGTCGGAAGATGGAAATTTTGCGGAATAAATGCATCACAAAGAGGATGAAGATAAAATAAATGGCATCGGAGTTTGTGTAATGGAGCATGACAGCCGACATGAAACCAATAGCTATCCAGTAAATAGGCTTTATGTTACGTTTTAGATAATACCAAAGAAATACAAGGTATATCCAATATCTGGCTGCTTCATTTGCTGAAGAAAAACTCATGGAATATTTTTTGCCCGTGCTAGTGGCGACAATTACTAAATCTTTTGGTGAAAAGTTGTACCGCATGATAAATACTAACATATTGATTATGAAAATGATAGTCATGGCGATAAAAGTCATTTTTACAAAGTGATAAGGATCGCGTCCGCGGCTGAATATAGTAAGTAAAATAGCGTAGAGAATCCATGCACTTCCCAATAAATAGTAATTGTAAATACCTAAAGCCACAGTGATTAAATAAGGCCAAATATCTTTAGGGCTACGGGCAAAATACTGTGTGGCATATTTCCAAAACATTAATAAAGTTCCTATCAATAATGGCCATTTTAACAGAATGCTTAGAGGGCCAGACCAAGTGGATTCGCCAATACCGCAGTTGATGATAATGAACAGATATCCCCAATCGTAAGCATCCTTCATCTTGAATTTAGTTGATAATTTTTTCATTTAATTATTTTGAACGGCATCCGTTTAGCTAATACCATACGATATGTATTTTCTTGAGCAAAGTGCCCGAAAGGTAAATAATCACACATGTAAATACGATGATGAATAAATACTGAATGATGAATGAATTCACAGGGCTGAAACGGACGGCAACCTTTAGTAGTTCGATAATTATAAAATGAGTACCATATGCATAGACGGTGAATGCTGACAGCTGTTTGGCCCATTTGATTGGTATACAGTTATAATCCATAAAGACTAAACCCAAAAATAAGGGAGCTAACATACGATACAAATAATATAAGTTGTTATGACTTCTGTCGGAGACATTCCAAAATAGGATGCAAAACATACTTATTAAGGCTATTCCTATCATTGCAGCTAAACCATGCGGTATAAAGGAGCGTAGCTGAACTATTTTGGGACTGATGAATGGAAGCCACAAGGCGCACCAAGTTGCAAGAAGTAGACAAGGTAGCCAAAACAGTACGTGGGTATAGGGCAATTCATGTGTAATAAAACCACAAACTATGGCTAAAAAAATAGAATACCGAGACTTTTTCATAACCCATCCTATTATAGGTGCTATCAGTGCAAATTGAAACAAGGTGCTTAGGAACCAAAGAGGAGCATCCCCTTCACTATGCCAAATATAGACTATTATATCATCAATTTTGACAGGGGGGGAGATTTAGAAGGCCACAAACTAAGCATATTTGTAGTGATGTGATAATAAGTCCATGCCAGCATATTGAACAGTACTAATGGTACAAGAAGTGACTTTATACGGTCTTTTGTTTTTTTTAAATAACACTTCAGTGTAGGTTCCCATTTTATAAAATAGAGAAATGAGGAAATGAAGAAAAAACAAGGAACAGCTAAATCGGTGATAGTCCATAAAGCCGAGAATCTTGTGTCTTTCCATGTGCTGTGAAGAAGAATGATTAAAAGGGTCAATAGTACATTAGCTGCTGTGAGTTTTTCTGATAATGTTTTGTTCATTTCTTTATGATACATTTAGTGATATATTTTCCTAAAAAGAGGGAGAATGCGGTTATATAGCAATTTCTTTTGACTAGCTGGTACACTGTTTTAGTGAAACGAGTCTTGGGAGAAAACACAGTTGGATACGAAAAAGAATCCTTGTAGTAACCATTTAAAATATCTTTAAAATACGTCCAACGCTGTCGGATGTTCATCGAATTTTGCCGATGGAACAAAAATTGATTCACTTCAATAAAGAAGTTTTGTACCATACTACTGTGATATTGCGAAACTAATTCTGGGTGACGGTCTACTATGGGTTTCAGGTTGTTAAAAAACAGATAGGTAATTTCTTTGATATCTGGCTTAAATCGGTGCGTAAGTGAGTTTATATTGGTATAGTAAAGATAAATGGGAAAGTGGCAGGCTACTACTTTTTCTGCATGTTCCCATACTTGTAGATTGAACAATAAATCTTCACCATTTTTCACCCCAACAGGAAATTTTAACTCATAACGATCAATGATTCGTTTTTTGTTGTAAATTTTTCCTGGTGAGTTAGGAAGGCGGAGATTTAGCTTTCTGCTATTGTCTACAAAGCCTAATGTGTTTTCCATTAGCAGAAGACGGTCTTTTCTGTCATAAATTTCTAATTGGATATCAGATTGTTGACAATGAATGGATGATACATCAGATACATCACGTAGTGATGACGAAAATAAGTCAAACACAAAAACATCAGTATCATTGCTTTGTAAATTTATCAATTCATATGCTTTCCGGAATTGTGGAAGTATCAAATCATCGGCATCTACAAAGGTTATCCACTCTTTTGTCGTGTGTACCAAAGCATGGTTACGAGCAGAGGAAACTCCAGCATTGGGTTGCTTTAATAATGTTACTTTTTGTTGGTGTCGATTCCAATCTGGCAGACGCTTTTTCACCTCTGTGGCTGTATGATCACTAGACCCATCGTCCACAACTATAATTTCAATGTCATCAATGTCTAAATTTAGGATGGAATCCACACATGATACAATGAATGATTCTGCATTGTAGGCAGGTATAATAAAACTTAGACTCAATATTCTAATGGTTTTAAAGGTTTACATAATATGTTAAATCTTAACAATAACTCTTCTAAAAGGTGTTTTATATACCCTTTCATAGAGTATTTTTCTCCTAATAAGAAGTGATTTCGTTCTCTAGCGATAACTTCTAAAAGGGAAGAAGAGGGGCATTTGTTTTGATTGACTAACTCTTGTGCATAGCGCAGCAAACTCACATAATAAGACCATCGCAATACATCGGAACATGAAGAGTTAAACTGTGTTATTACAAAAGGGTATATCACTTTGAAAGCTTTGATTATTTCTTTTGTATTTGTGGTATGAATAGCACTATCCATACGCATCAAATAATTGTAATATGATTGGTTGACAAAAACTACTGATTGGCAACGTGCTACATATTCAGTTACAAAGACCATGTCCTCCATCATCCGCAGATTGTTGCGAAATGACAAGATAGTACCGTTCCTTTTCACTAAGTTTTTCTTGAAAAGTTTAGTAACAAGATAACATCTATATCCCTGTGGTTGAAACATTAGTCGCATAGATTCGTTTTTGTCGCAGATACCTTCAAAATGACAGTCAACTGTTTTTCGCTGTTTAGTCTCTTCATAATAATAGCTGTAGGAGGTCACTACCAAATCTGCTTTGGTTTCTTTTTGCTTGTTTATAAGTGTTTCCAACATGTCGGGTTGGTAAGTGTCATCGGAATCCAAAAAACAAAAGAAATCTCCGTCTGCTTGTTTCATTGCAAAGTTTCTTGCTCTGCTTACTCCGCCATTGGGCTGATGAAATACCTTTAGCCGGGAATCTTCCTTTTGCAGACGGTCAAGAATAATACCACTTTGGTCAGTTGATCCATCATCTACAGCTATTGCTTCAAAGTTGATGTAGGTTTGCTTTAGTAAGGAATAGATGCTACGCTCTACATACGCTTCTACATTGTAGACAGGAATTATAACACTGATTTTTTTGCTCATTACTTTCTTTTTATTAGTTGTATAACAAATTTTTTTGCATCGGGATAGAGCTTATAATGACTGTAAAATAATGAGTAGATTATATTAGGTACAATTACGCTCACAACACATGTTGCTAATAGTGTCCACCAATTGGATGTTATGTATTGTTTATAGCTATTGATGATGATAATGGAAATTCCACCTGCTATTGCGGTCACGACTATGTAATTTATGTATTGCTTAAAGAAATCTGACAAAGGGAAATGAGGAAAACAGTATTTGTACATGATAGTTGTACTCATGCCGAAATTAAAAATAAGCAATGATAACATGGGACCTATTACAGCACCTAATACACCTAGCCAATGGATAAACAACCAACTGAATATCAAATTGAAAATAGATTCCAAAATAGTTCGATAACGGTTTTCCCACCACAAACCCTTTGCGTTCATGTACACGGATTTTATGTCACCCGATGTTTGTATGAAATAAAAGATAGAGAATGCTACAACCAATTGAAAAGGAAGCATAAGGTCTCTGCCTACCCATAAAAGCATGAAAGGTTGGTACAAGCACAACAGGCAAACAGAAAAAATGCCGGTAATCCATGCATATAGAAAAGTAAACTTTTGAAAGTCTTGATAATTCTTTTTCTCTGATTCTGTTACCATACTATTACCCACACTAGCAGACATAGCAGTAATAAACACAGTTGTGAAACTAGATAAACTGGTAATGATTAGAAAATAATTGGAGTAGACAGCTACAGTCACTAGTCCCATCATAGCTGATAACAAAATGCTGGAAATTGCACTGCGTGAGACCATGCATATTTTCCCTATCAAAACGCCTTTTACTCGTTGCTTTAAATCTTTGACGATAGTTTCTGGCAAATTTCCGGACGGTTTGTATTCAGGATATGTATAATCAACAATTCGTGATAGGCAAACATTGTATAAGCAAGTACAAATTGGAGTTAATATATAATATACATAGTAATCCTTGAAAATAATTAATACGGCAATTTGTAAGATGTATTGCAATAACATTATCGCCATCTGTACTTTATTGACAATATCACTACGTTGGTCAGCAGTCAGTAATGATGATTTATAGGCATAAAGCAGATAGCTCAATGACGTGTTTGCCAAATACAGGAGAAATAAAAGATAAATATTTATGTCATTGGGAACATCGCCTTTTATGATATGAGAAAGAAATGGAGTTACGCATAGCCCAACTGTCAGTATTCCCAAACCAATGTAACGGTACAATTTTCTATATAGTGCCATCAGTGCGCAAACTGTATTCTTGTCTTTTTCTGCTAATGGACGGTAAAGACTGAAAACGATGGCGGAACTAATGCCTAGTTCAGCCATATTTAGCACTTGAAGGATGGAAACATATAGTCCGCTAAGTCCCAAATAATTTGCTCCCAATTCATTGATGACAAGTGTACGAATCACAAAAGGGGAAAAGACACAGACCAGTCGCGATACGAATCCCCATCTACTGTTTCTTAGCGTATGTTGAATTCTACTCATAAACAGTTGACAATTTTGTGAAGATAATCAATGGATTTAGCGCGTTCTTCTTCCAATTTTTTATTGGTCAAGTATTCGCATGGTGTTTTTATGTTTACATTTTTGTAGTTGTTAGGGCGTAAAACGCGATGACGTGTACCCAATAAGCGAAGGATATTTTCGCTGCGCAAATCTATTACATCGGTTTCTCTATTGTTCAAAAACCAATAATTAGTATGGAACACAGAGGCAAAAATAGCTCCGTGAAGTGATTGAACAAATACATATTTAGCATGTTTCATGAGTGAAAGGAAAGCTTTGGGACCGTCCGAAGGAGCAAAACGAAAATTATAGTCTTTCGGCTGATGTTGAATCCAGCGGGAAGCATTGATAACATAAACGGGCAATCCATATTGGCGTGCACAATCTTGTACTAACCTACACAACACTTTGTCGGAGTAATTGTAAGAATAGTAGAATACATATTCTTCATTTACTAATCGGTTTCCACCCAATCTATTCCATTCTTGTTCAGGTATAATCAGTGTGGGGTCAATACATACTTCGATGTCTCTTTTACAAAAAGAGTTCAATATTCGTTTACCCTGCGGTTCTCGTACACTCACTTGTTCAAATGCTTCAATCTCTGTGCGATATTTGAGAAGTGCATCAGGGGTTTCTTCTTTTTCATTACCACCTAAACTTACGGCATAAGCAAATTTTCGAGTTGTGCAATCAGGCAAAAAATAAGCTGGGTCAAAATCAAACATGCGCACATTCCATACCTGATCACTTCCTACTATGACGGCTTCGAACTTTGATAAGTGCTTGTATAGGGATTCCTTATCTAGAATCTTTGTATTCTTCATGTCTAGTTCTTTGCAGCGAAATTCTTCATACATTTGAGATTGTTTTTTTAAGGCTTTCCAAGACAATAGGGTATTCCATAGAGCTTTGGGCTGTTTAATTACGGATGGATGAAAGGTGCGATATAACTTTCTAGCCTGAGAGGGCCAAAAGCTGATTAATTCTGCTTCAATCTGATAAATATTCCTAAGTGCATATTGTAAAGCGTACGCCTGAAGAAGCGACCCACAATTGTCTGCACTGACAAGTGTAAGTATGCCTGTTTTTTTACTCATAATTATATTTCTAGTTTACTCTCCAAACAGAAAAGCTAACAAGTGGAGAACTGCGTAATATTGAATATATAGTTAGCTATAAAGTAATAATAAAAGATGTTATGATTAAAGGTCAAACCAATTATATGAACAATATTGATGTAGTCGGTAATGTATTCGTGTTATAACCTGTAAAAAATGTTGTTGGATAAACTATTTCTTGAACAGAATGGCTAGAGAGATATACCATGGAGTATGGTCTCTGTTTGATACTGAAATAATTCTTTTATGATTTTGCAGCGCAGACTGGGTAGAATCTTCGGATTTTCAATATTAATTGCGTCATAAATCACTTTTTCCTCTTTTTCAAAGATGTGTTTTTTTCCCGTGTCTGCAAATGGTTCCTTTATTTCTGTCAGTCTCTTCCAAATATGTCGCGTGTATAAACCTTCCCTTTCACATCCTCCAAACATTCATCATAGCGATTGGCAATAATAGCATGGCTCTGTTGTTTGAAAGTATCAAGGTTATTCACTATCCGACTGCCGAAGAAAGTGGTTCCATCTTCCAATGTCGGTTCATAAATAATCACTTCGGCACCTTTTGCCTTGATGCGCTTCATGATACCTTGAATGGCACTTTGACGGAAATTATCAGAGTTGGACTTCATGGTGAGGCGATACACGCCTATTACACAAGCATGCTCACAGTCGGCATCGTAGCTGCTGTTTTCATTATAATACCCCGCCTTGCGCAACACTGCATCTGCAATGTAATCCTTGCGAGTGCGGTTACTTTCCACAATGGCTTCAATCAAATTTTCCGGAACATCCGCGTAGTTGGCAAGAAGCTGTTTGGTATCTTTGGGCAGACAGTAGCCACCGTATCCGAAGGACGGATTATTGTAATGTGTGCCGATACGCGGGTCAAGCCCCACACCGTCAATAATCGCTTTTGAATCAAGCCCTTTCATCTCAGCGTATGTGTCCAGCTCATTAAAATAGCTTACGCGCAGAGCCAAGTAAGTATTGGCGAACAGCTTCACGGCTTCCGCTTCTTTCATACCCATAAAGAGGGTGTCAATATCTTTTTTGATTGCTCCTTCTTGCAACAGGGCTGCAAAAGTCTCCGCCGCTTTTTTCATACTGTCAACATCCGTCACTGTCTTGATGGCTTCATTTTCTTCTGCAAAATCCGGTGCTTCAATAATCTTTGGATAACCGACAATGATACGGCTGGGATAAAGATTGTCATACAACGCCTTGCTTTCACGAAGAAACTCAGGTGAGAAAAGGAGGTTGAATTTCTTAACTCCTCTTTTGGCATACTTTACGTAAAGATTACGGGTATAGCCCACAGGAATGGTGCTCTTGATAACCATCACGGCATCGGGATTCACTTCCAATACCAGGTCAATCACTTCTTCCACATGGGAGGTGTCGAAGTAGTTTTTTACCGGATCATAGTTGGTGGGGGCAGCTATCACTACGAAGTCGGCATCCCGGTAGGCTTCGCTACCATCAAGAGTGGCTGTCAGATTCAATGGCTTTTCCGCCAAATATTTCTCAATATACTCATCTTGTATCGGTGAAATTCTGCGATTAAGCTTTTCCACTTTTTCGGGCACTACATCCACAGCTTTTACTTGGTGATGTTGAGCAAGAAGTGTTGCTATGCTCAGCCCTACATAACCGGTACCGGCTACGGCTATTTTTATCTCTTTGATTTTTTTCATTGTAAGCACTTACTATATGGCTAGAATGCCTATAAAGCTATTCTAGCTCACATTGAGTTATATTTTTTGATTAATAATTACGTTGAGAGTCATACAATGAGTGCTTACTTACATTAAGTATTTGCTTCCTCAAATAAGACTTTTGCTATTGGAAATATTGAAAAACTAAATGTTAGTTAATCTTACACTCTTTGAAATTGCATTCTAGCTCTTTCATATATATCACTTTATTTCCATTTTCCTTTTCTCCGGTTTTAATAATTTGAAATTGAGTCCCTTTTACAAAGTTGACTTGCAGTTCGTTGTTTTTATTATAAATGTGATATAAACAATGGGCGTGTGTTTTTTCAGCTCCTAATGTCGTAATTACATAGCTGTCACGGTTTCTTTTAAAATCTTCTATACTGGTGGTAAGGCTATGACTAGGCATATAAATATCACCCGGTTGAAAATCAACAGGATCGTGAGAAGTAAGATTTCTATAGAGAATCCTTCCTTGGTAAATAGGGGCTTTAAGGATTAGACTATCCAGCACATGTTGCATTTCTTGGGCTATAGCCGGAATTTTACCATTATAGTAGTCGTCACGAAAAGCACCGGATATATTTCCGTAAAAGCAACGCAGTATGAGTATTTCGACATCAGTTAAACCATATTGCTTGAAATGTGTATTATATCGGTGGCTGTCATCAAAACCAGGCTTTGCACATAAAGTAAAGGATTGCTTGCGTAAGAAACCAAGTGGTTCGTTTGGTATGGTGAATTCTCCTAATTCCTGATTATAATACATCTTAGGTTCTGGAGTATTACAAAATTCAGTTTCGATATTGATAAAGTATTGTATGTCTTTCATTGCTTTAGCAAATTTAAACATCAGCTAGGATACCTGTTGTTGGAAAGAGTGCTTACGCCATAGATTCATGAGGTAAGCGAGTCATTTCATCCATAATCTTCTTGATACATTCCAGCATTTCAGGTAAGTTCTCCTTTACAACATTGAAGACGATTTCTCCGTCCAAGTCAAAATAGTGATGGGCAATGATATCACGTATGCCCATTGCTCCTTTCCAGTCTATTTCAGGATACCGGGGAAATAATTGTTTGTCTGTTAGTTTATCAATTCCTTTTATGCTTTCTCCAATGGCAATCAGTAGCATGCAGGTACTTTCCAAACGTTCCATTCCCGCTGGAGTCAGGTAATAATATTGGTAATCGTCTATATTCTCTGAATTATGAATGATGCGTTCGATGGATTGTGCCACCTTTTGCAATATGGAAAGTAGTAATTCCTGTTTATGCATAAATACCCTCCTCCATGATGCAACGTTTCAGCAGTTCATCCATATTCTTTCTTAATCGGACGATATCTACAGGACATCCGAATATAGCCTGCAATTCCTCTTTGATGTGAATGAGATGAAATATATTGGGGGTATCCAATTCTACACAGATATCCACGTCACTGTGCTCGGCTTGTTCGCCGCGGGCTACAGAACCGAAAATGCCAATTCGGGAGATGCCGTATTGGGCTGCTTTCCTCGATTTGTAATCTTTCAGTATTTGCAGATATTCTTGAGTCGTTTTCATTATATGAGCATTGAATTTTTCTCAAAAATACATATTATTTTTGTGAATGCAATGAATATGCTTCTTTTTTTATTTCACCGCTTCCACAAACCCCACCGGCATATCCACTCCGGCGCATCCCAGCATTTCCAGTCGCACTACCACCTTACTGCGTCCGTCCACGTTCACCAGCTCTCCTTCCATTCCCGCCAGAGGGCCTTTGATTACCCTTACCATTTCACCGGGAGCCAGTGGTGTGCTGCACATTTCCACCGCCTCTTCGCTATAGTCCAGCATAAACTTGAAACGCTCCATCTGTAGGTCGGGAATCACGGCTGGGGTGTGCTCGCCCCTCAGCACCATGTAGCGGCTCACCGACGAGAGTGTCAGCACCTCCGCACGTTCCTGCGGTGTGGCGTGCACAAAAATCATCATCGGAATCACCACGCGTGTCACCTTCTGACGACGGTGCGTCCATTGGCGAACCTCCTCCTGCACGGGCAGGAAGTTCTCGATTCCCATTTTCGTGAGACGCTCGGCAGTCTTTTTCTCGTGACGGGAAAGCACGTAGGCTACATACCATTTTTTCATTCTATATCAGTCAAGGGGGGAGTGGAAAGGAGGGGATAAGGTGCGCTACGCGGTCGTCAGTGTAATCTCACTGCCGATCCCTCCTTGTTATTCTCTGCAAAATTAGACATTAATTTACGAATTACAATATTTTGTTCATAAAAACTCAAATATTTAACATTGTAATTGCGGATTTTTATATTTTTGCTCCTTTTTAATTTTTAAATACCCGTTGGCGGAATTAATTTAAGTTGATAAATATGAGTAAAAAGTTGTACATGTCGCTGATTTTTAGTAACTTAGTGGTGATTAAAACATTAAGTTCAAACCATCGTATGTACAACCTTTATGCAAAATTCGTCAAAATACTTGAGATATGCAAGCAATTCTCTGAAAATCTCGTCAA
>ENA-OROH01000029-OROH01000029.1-human-gut-metagenome-genome-assembly--contig:-NODE-29-length-151825-cov-13.814891_pt1 | contig 151825 bp, 128 predicted proteins | sample MGYA00242125_ERZ509042 | MGnify/ENA primary metagenome ERZ509042 (study PRJEB26280, sample SAMEA2338738) | human gut metagenome | biome: human gut; feature: human-associated habitat; material... | reverse complement strand
GGCCAAACACTTTTAGGGATTGGCCACCTTGTCCACCCATCCAGCGGGGCGGCGGGGAACGGTCAAGGCCGGGCGTCAGCCCATTCATTTCAGCCTTGACGGTTTCCTGCCGTCCTGCTACTTTTCCCGGAGTGTGGCCACACATCTGGTCACGGTGTCCAGAGCTTTGGGACTTTTTGTCCCATAGGCCGGGGGCGGAGGACGAGGGACGGGGGCTTTCATAATACGCCCTGTCTGCTGCTGAAATCAGCCCTTTGTTTCCGGCTTACCAGCCCCAAACAAAGCCCTGCTTTCCTGCCGCGTCAAATGCCCTTGCCCTCCCCGGCGGCAACGGTATTTTCAGGGCAACGCCGACAGAGCGTATAACACACTACACTTTGCTCCGCAAAGTCGTGTGCCAAATGGGGCGCTGCCCCCTTTGGAAACCCCCGCAACAAACAGGTGCTATGCACCCAGCCGGGAGCATAGCGCCGTTTGTTGTCAGCAGCCCGTTTCACGGTCTGCGTGTAGTTCCTTGTAAACTGACCTAAACTGGTGTTTAAATAATAAAAAGAAAATTAATATCAAAATACAAAATCGATATCAAGAAGAGTATTGTAGTAAGTTTCAATTTCATGTGGTACAATTAAAACAAATAGAATCAGCAACAGAAGAAGAAAAACAGACAGCAAAAGACTGGCAGCAAGTTGAAGAGATAATTCGTGGGAATCCGTATAGAGAGGCGGTGAAGCAAGAGATGTATAAGATGAGTCAGGATGAGAAAGAACGCTATCTGTATCTGAGGGAAGAAATGGCAGTTAGTGATGAAGTGAGTCGAATGAGGACAGCAATAAAGGAAGGAATAAAAAGAGGAATTAAATTGACTAAAAAAGTTTTTCAATTATCACAAAAAGGTTGTACAATAGCACAAATAGCAGAAAAATGCAATATTGAAGAATCAGAAGTAAAAGAAATATTAGAATAAATTACAAAATTGACACAAAATAAAAAATATGCTATCTTAACAAAAGAAAAAGGGAATGAAGTTCTCCCTCGAAGAGATTCGAAACCGCTTATTAAGCTGATGACTTCTGTGTAATGAACACAGGGGTTATCAGCTTTTTTGATGTTTGGATCATATAAAAAAGTAGAAAGGATTTTAGGAAAATGCAAAAGAAAGATTATATGATACAATTGCTAAAATATTTTATCATGGCAATCGTTGTAGGAATTATTGTAGGTGCGATCGATGCCTTGTTTGGAAGAGTGCTGATCGCAATCTCAGAGTTCAGGACCATACATTATCAATATTTGCTGCCATTCCTGCCAATTGCTGGACTGATGATCACAGCAATGTATTACGTATTCAGTAAACTAAGTCTAAAAGGAATGAAACTCATTTTCGAAGTTGGCCAGCAAAAAACAGATGCCATCCCATTACTACTAATTCCATTAGTAATGATCGGAACATGGTTAACGCATCTATTCGGAGGAAGTGCTGGCAGAGAAGGAGTTGCAGTTCAGATCGGAGCAACCCTGTCTCATGCACTCGGAAGAAAATTAAACTTCCCAGAGAATGGAAGAATAATGTTAGTCATCGGTATGGCAGCAGGATTTGGAGGGTTATTTCAGACACCATTAAGTGCAACATTCTTTGCAATCGAGGTAATCGTAATCGGGAAAATGGATTATGGAGCACTACTGCCAGCATTGGCGTCTGCATATATAGCAGCATTTACATCTCATAGCCTGGGGTTAGAAAAATTTTCAGTTGCGATTAAAAATACCATAAATTTAACTGGTACGAAAACGATCATATCAGTAATCATACTTGGAATTTTATTTGGACTGACTGGAAGATTGTTTTCTTTTTCATTAAGTAAGTTAAAAGTATTCATGGGAGAAACGATCATGAATCAGTATTTAAGAATCGGAGTTATGGCAATTCCATTAGCAGCATTATTGTTTATTATTCACGGATCAAGATATAGTGGACTTGGAACAAATATAATCTCAGCAGGATTCGCAGGACAGACAATCTATAGTTATGATTGGCTCCTAAAGTTATTATTTACGATTTTTACACTGGCAATTGGATTTCAGGGTGGAGAAGTTACACCACTGTTTTCGATTGGAACATCTCTTGGAGTGATCCTTGGAGGTCTACTTGGATTACCACCAATGTTATGTGCAGCACTAGGATATGCAGCAGTCTTTGGAAGCGCAACAAATACACTGATCGCACCGATCATGATTGGATTAGAAGTGTTTGGAGGAGCTGATATGGTGCTGTTTGTTATTGTCTGTGTGATTGCTTATGGGGTGAATGGGAATATATCTATTTATGCACAAGAAAAAATTTAATTTTGTAAGTTGGCCAACTGTAGATTTCGAGTATATGATAAAAAATAAATAAACGATCGGAAGAGCAGCTAGAGAATTTTCCTCACGTTTTTTACAGATCGCTGATCCGCCGGCTTTCCTTGCGTAACTCGCCTTCAAGGGTATTCAAAACAGAAACTCTTTGAGGCTCAGACAACGCACCAAGCCGGCTGCGAATCCGTAAAAAACGTGGCAAAATTCTAATGCTGCTCTTCCGATCGTTTATTTATTTTTTATCATATACCTAAAGTCTAAAGTGTGGACAATTACAAGATTGAAAAATTTAAGTGGGTGTGTATGGAGGACAGCATTGGTTGTAAAATAGGGAACTTTCAGACAGAAAGTAATGTTATTATGCTTCATAAACATCCCAACAAATCGGTGCTGTTTAAGCTCTTTCATCTTCTGTCAACGAATCCAAAACTTATCAGTCAATACCGTTTAACATACACACTGTATAGTGGTTTGAATTACGTAAATTATTTGAATATTATAAAAAGAGATCATGTGTCGGCAACCGTACGGACACGTCTGCACTTAGCGAGTGGATGGTCGTTAGACCATTCAGGAGCTTAGTACAGCTACGTGGGAGTCCGAACGCGAGTGGGTTGCAGACACATGATTTCTTTTTATAATATTCCACCAATAATTTCCGTCTTCAAACTACAAATCACAATTTGCAATAAATTTCGTAAAATGTTAAGATTAATAAAGAAACACACCCAAGGAGAAATGCAAAAATGGAAGAAAGATGGGACATTTACGATAAGAATAAACAACTGACAGGCCGTACAATGAAGAGAAATGACTGGACATTAAAAGATGATGAATATCATCTGACAGTTCTTGGAGTCATTAGAAGATCAGATGGCAAATTTTTGATCACAAAGAGAGTTATGACAAAGGCATGGGCACCAGGATGGTGGGAAGTGTCTGGTGGTGCTGCACAGGCAGGGGAAGCATCTTATGATGCAGTTCTTCGTGAAGTGAAAGAAGAAACAGGACTGGATGTTAAAGATGCTGAAGGCGGATATATGTTTACATACAAGAGAGAGAATCCAGGAGAAGGAGATAACTATTTTGTAGATGTTTATCGTTTTACATTAGATATCGATGACAGTGATGTAAACTTTCAGGAAGCAGAGATTGACGGCTATATGTTTGCCTCAATAGATGAGATCAAAGTATTTGCACAGGAAGGAATTTTCCTGCACTATGACAGTATAAAAAAGGTATTTGAGTAAGGCAATGAGTTCAACAATAAAACGTAATAAATATGAAATTGATATGTGCAATGGAACGATTATGGATAAACTGATCTCATTTTCGTTACCATTGATGTTATCCGGAATTTTGCAGCTGATGTTTAATGCAGTGGATATTATAGTTATTGGAAGATTTAGTGGGAGCCAGTCGCTTGCAGCGGTTGGATCAACCACTGCCCTGATCAATATGTTTACCAATTTATTTATTGGAATATCCCTTGGAGCGAATGTTTTATCCGCAAGATTTTATGCGGCGGGCAAAGATAAAGAAATGTCTGAAACCGTTCATACGGCAATCACACTGGCGCTGATCAGCGGAATTATTATGGTCTTTGTAGGATTGATCTTTGCAAAACCAGTATTAGAATTAATGGATACACCAGATGATGTGATCAATCTTTCCACTCTTTACATGAGAATTTATTTTATGGGGATGCCGTTTTTTATGCTTTATAATTATGGAGCATCCATTTTAAGAGCGGTCGGAGATACAAAACGTCCGCTGTTTTATTTGATCGTTGCTGGAATTGCAAATGCAGGTCTTAACATGTGTCTGGTTATCATTTTTCATCTTGGCGTTGCAGGAGTTGCGATCGGAACGGTAATTTCACAGCTGATTTCAAGTATACTCGTGCTTCGATGTCTGTATCGATCAGAAACAAGTTACCAACTGCGTTTTTCAAAATTAAAGATTCAAAAGGAATATTTAAAACAGATTTTTCAGGTGGGAATTCCAGCAGGAATTCAAAGCACTGTTATTAATTTTTCTAATGTATTATTGCAGTCATCAGTGAATTCTTTTGGATCGATCGCAATGGCAGGATATACGGCAGCAAATAATATTTTTGGATTTTTGTATGTTACAGTGAATGCAGTGACACAGGCTTGCATGAGTTTTACCAGTCAGAACTATGGTGTTGGAAAATGGAAACGAATGGATCGTGTCTTGATCGACTGTCTGATCTTATCATTTGTAGCAATGATGATCTTGGGAAACAGCGCTTATTTCTTTGGTCCTAAACTCTTGACGATCTATACAAGTAATTCAAAAGTAATTCAATGTGGAATGGAAATCTTGTTATATACAACGGTTACGTATTTCCTCTGTGGATTTATGGATCTGTTTCCTGGAGCACTTCGTGGAATGGGGCGTTCTGGTGTGCCAATGATCCTTTCGATCATTGGGACAGTAGGAACAAGAATCGTATGGATTTTCTGGATCTTCCCGAATCATAGATCTTTGGATATTTTATTTATATCATATCCAGCATCCTGGATCATAACAATCGTATTACAGGTGATCTGTTATTACTTTGTGAGAAAACAATTATATGCAAAAATGAGGGCAGAAGCATAATAACAAACAGGCAGTACATTAACCAGAACTGGAAGAATGTACTGCCATTTTTTGTTGGAATCCTGCATATCGGAATTCTATTTTTCCTTTTTATGAATATGAACCTCAGGAATTGCTACATTATCATAGAGAATAGAATGTTTTTCTTCTTTTTCCTGTTCTATTTCATCAATATGTTCCTCAATCTCATCAAAATCTTTTGTATGGATCTCGGGTATTGCAACATTTTCGCTTTTCATTTTATATTCTGATTTCTCACGGAGCTTATTTCGGATTGCTTCGCGTCTTTTTTTTCTTTTTCCAAACATTTTTCATCGTCTCCCTCTAGATTATAGAAAATTGATAAAGAACGTGATCACCAGACTATTTAAGAAGTCTGCAAATAAACTACCGATCAAAGGTACCAGAAGGTAAGCTTTGACGGATGGGACATAACGTTCACAGATTGCCTGCATATTCGCCATGGCGTTTGGCGTGGCACCCATTCCGAAACCACATACGCCAGAAGATAATACAGCGGCATCATAGTCTCTTCCCATGATATTAAATATTACAAAATAAGTAAATAAGAACATCAAAATAGTTTGTCCTGCAAGTAATGTGATCAGTGGAAGTGCAAGGTCTGCAAGCTGCCATAATTTTAAAGTGATCATGGCGATTCCTAAGAATAAAGATAGGCTGATACCACCAATATCATTGATCTCGCCCATATAAATTGTAAATTGTCCAGAATATTCGCCGATGTTACGCATAAATGCAGCAGCAATCATGGCACCGATATAGATTGGGAATGTCATACCTGTCATGGAAAGCAATTTGGAAATGATCGTTCCGATTCCCATGGCGATGATCAGCTGGAACACGGCAGCTGGATACATACTTGTGTGACGTTCATGCTTTTTCTCTTCTTCAATTAACAGGCTGTTATCTTCAGGAATTGCAGTCTTTAAAAGATTTTTCTTCTCAATCAGACGTTTTCCAACGGGACCGCCCATGATACTTCCAGCGATCAATCCAAATGTAGCAGCAGCTGTACATAAAGTGCTGGCACCTTTAACACCAAAGTCTTCAAGAACAGGTCCAAATGCACCAGCGGTACCATGACCACCGATCATAGGGATAGAACCTGTACAGAGTCCAACCAAAGGACTGATCTGTAGTGCTTTGGACAGACCGACTGCAAGAAAGTTCTGGCATATGATCAATATGATCACAAGGATCAGGAAAATGATCAAAGATTTTCCACCACTTTTTAAGACTTTTAAGTTTGCCTGAAATCCAACAGATGTAAAGAAGAATACCATACAGACTTCTTTTAGAATATCATCAAAGGAAAATTCGGCAAATCCAGTTACATAACATACACAGGTAAAGATTGCAAAGATCACACCGCCGATCACAGGTGCAGGAATACAAAATCGTTCTAAGATCGCAATCCTGTGTTTTAAAAAGTTTCCTAACATCAAAACGACTACGGCAACCGCGATCGTCTGATACATATCTAGTTGTATTGTCATTTATTTACACCGCAGCGGTTAATTGCTTCCTTTCTCTGTATTTACTGTGATTCCATGTTGTTTATAATAGGCAGCAGCACCGTCATGGAATGGAATCGTGATACCATCAACGGCAGTTGTCTCATCAAGAGAAATATCTACAGGTAGTGCATACTGAATCTGCTGTTGATTCTTAAACAGAATCTGTGTAATGTCTTTGACAGTATCTTCGGAAAGTTTATCACTTGCAAGAAGAACAGCTTTGACACCAACAGTTTTAATTTCTTTAGTCTGATTTACATATGTACCTGCAGGTATTGTATATTCTGTGTAAAATTTATAAGATTTCTTCAGACGAGAAACCCCTTTTTGATCAAGACTGACCAGACGAATCTTACACTGTTTTGACAGCTCATTGATCACAGTCGTCTGAACACCTGCGGTACAGAAAAATGCATCAATATCGCCAGATTTTAATTTCTTGGCGGCATCTGTATAATTCAGATTTACAGTATCAACAAGTCTTTCGTTTAATCCATAAGCATTTAAAATCTGCAACGCATTCTGTTCAGTTCCAGATTCTTCTTCACCAATGCAGACTTTTTTCCCTTCTAGATCATCCATAGACTGAATGTCTGAATCCGCAGGAACCACAATCTGACAGGCTTCTGTATAAAGGGAAGCAACAGCACGATATCCCTGATATTTCTTATCATTTTCAAAAATACCAGTGCGGTTATAAGCATCATTGATCAAATCCATTTGGGCAACAGCCATCTGAATGTAATCTTTAGATAACAGACGAAGATTTGCAGCAGAACCTGCAGTTGTTTTTACTTCAATGTTATATTTTTTACTCTTAGATGAGATAAGGTTGGCAAAAGTATCACCAAAAATCTGGTAAGTACCACCGATTCCAGCAGAACCAAAGCGGATTTTTCCAGAATTCATCTTACACCCAGTTAAGCATGTACTGATCATAATTGCGACAGCACAAAGTACCATAAGTTTCTTTTTCAAAATATCACCTCTCATTTTTTACCTTTCCTTATCTTTATTTTAACATTAAATTGTTATTTCGAATAGTTTTAGGGCAATAAAAAATTATTTATGACCTTCGTTATATAGTTTTTGTATGTTTTCAGGAAGTTTATCAGGCAACATGGCATTTATAGCATCTTCATTACCGTCTTTCATTGCTGTTTCATAATACCAGCACTTGAATTTTAAGAGAGAAAGAGTTTTTTGAAGTTCTTGGATTTCAGTTTCAACAGCTGATTTTCTGGTTTCAAATAATTCTTTCCTTTTTTCATAGCTTGCGCTGCCTTCAGATACCCAGAGAAAAAATTGCTTTATATCTTTGATCTCAAGACCGGATTTCTTCAGACATTCAATAATACGAAGCGCTTCCAATTCATTATCACTAAAATAACGGATGTTTCCTTTACGTTCCAGATTAGGGAAAAATCCTTCCTTGTCATAATACCTTAAGGTAGAAACAGGAAGATCAAACATTGTAGAGACTTGACCGATCGTGTACATAGAAAAACCTTCTTTCAAAAATATTCTTGACCTAAAGTTAACTTTAGGTTGTATGATATAAATATCATACACTATTGCTAGTGTATTTACAAGAAACCAGACAAGGAGAAAAATAGATGTATATTGAAAATATTAATGGTCCAGAAGATGTCAAGAAATTATCCGAGGATCAGTTAAATGTACTTGCAGAAGAAATTCGTGATGCATTATTAAAAAAATTAAGTAAGCATGGAGGTCATTTTGGACCGAATTTCGGTATGGTAGAAGCAACGATCGCCATGCATTATGTATTTGAATCGCCAAAAGACAAGATCGTATATGATGTTTCCCATCAATCTTATCCACACAAAATGTTGACTGGACGTAAGGATGCATTCTTATATGAAGAACATTATGATGATGTATCAGGATACAGTAATCCAGGAGAAAGTGAGCATGATCATTTCACAATTGGGCATACATCAACTTCTATAAGTCTTGCACTTGGACTTGCCAAAGCAAGAGACCTAAAAGAAGAAAATGGAAATGTGATCGCAGTGATCGGAGATGGATCTTTAAGTGGAGGGGAAGCATTAGAAGGTCTTGATTATGCCGCAGAATTAGGTGGAAATCTGATTATCGTAGTTAATGATAACGATATGTCGATCGCAGAAAACCACGGTGGATTATATGAGAATCTAAAAGCGCTTCGTGAAACAAACGGAGAATCTAAATGCAATCTATTCAAAGCCATGGGATTAGATTACATTTATGTCAAAGAAGGGAATAAAGTCGCTGATCTGATCGAAGCATTCAAACAGGTCAAAGATACAAAAAAAGCAGTTGTCGTTCATATTAATACGCAAAAAGGAAAAGGATATAAATTAGCTGAGGAACATAAAGAAGACTGGCATTACTGTGCGCCATTTGATGTGGAAACAGGAAAGCCTTTAGATTCTTTTGATGGTGAGGATTTCTCAAGTGTAACAGCACAATACCTGTTAAAGAAAATGAAAGAAGACAAGAAGGTTGTAGCGATCACTTCTGCAACACCAACAGTTATGGGATTTACAGAAGATAAACGTAAGGAAGCTGGAAAACAGTTTATCGATGTTGGGATCGCGGAAGAAACAGCAATGGCAATGGCGGCAGGAATCGCAGCAGGTGGTGGAAAACCGGTTTATGGAGTATATTCAACATTTGTACAGAGAACTTACGACCAGATCACACAGGATCTGTGCATCGATAGCAATGCAGCAACGATCGTGACTTTCTGGGGATCTGTTTATGGAATGAATGATGTTACTCATCTTGGATTACAGGATATTCCAATGATGAGCAATATTCCAAACTTAGTATACCTCGCACCAACAACAAAAGAAGAATATCTGGCAATGTTGGACTGGAGTATCGATCAGGATCAATATCCAGTCGCGATCAAGCTTCCAGGTGGAGAAATGACCTCTGACGGTAAAAAAATAACAAAAGATTTCAGTCAGTTAAACAAATATGAAGTCACAGAAAAAGGAAGCAAAGTTGCAGTCATTGGACTTGGAACATTCTACAATATGGGATGTGAAGTTGCAAAAGCAGTAGAAGAAAAGACAGGAACAAAAGCAACTGTGATAAATCCATATTATATTACTGGAATTGATGAAGTATTATTAGAAGATCTAAAGAAAGATCATGATGTAGTTATTACATTAGAAGATGGATTTTTAGAAGGAGGATTCGGAGAAAAGATTGCACGATTCTATGGGGATTCTGATGTGAAAGTGCTGAATTATGGCGTGAAGAAGGAATTGTTAGATCGATATGATATTGAAGAACTTCTTAAGAAGAATCATTTGACGGTTCAGCAGATCGTGGGGGATCTTAAATTTTAATTTGTATGAGTTGAAGGTCATCGAGTATTTAGAGAAAAAATGAAAGATAGCATGTGAGCAACACGAATTCCATTGACGGAGTTTTGACAGAACGCCTATTCGCTGGATCTCCTGCAATAACTCGCGTTGAAAGTTACTGAAACCAGTAGTCTTTGACGCTCAAACAATTGCCCGATCCAGCTGCGATTCCGTCAAAACTCCTATGGAATTCGATCGTTGCTCACATGCTATCTTTCATTTTTTCTCTAAATACCTGAAGACTTTCAATCATAAAAATAAGAAAATTCAGGCTGATGGATGTATGTTAAACATTATTGTTTTTCAATTTTTGTAGTGGTAGACAGATGTTTATTATAAATGCTAATATAGTAAAATATTCACCCCCACCAATAACTTCAGTTCATCAAACTACCCTACAAATCGGTGCTTGTAGATTTTAGCTAAACTTCTGTTAACGAATACAAAAATTATCAATTAATACCATACAACATACACACTGTATAGTGATTTGAATTACGTAAATTATTTGAATATTATAAAAATGGTTATATGTCGGCGACCGTAGGAACACGCCTGCACTTAGCGAGTGGATGATCGTAAGATCATTCAGGAGCTTAGTACAGCTGCGTAGTGAGTCGAGCGAGAGCGCGTCGCAGACATATAACCATTTTTATAATATTCCACCAATAATTTCCGTCATCAAACTACAATTTACTCCCCAAAACTTATACCAATCGTCTTAGCGTCCTTAATCATCTGGCACTTCGGATCAACATATTTTAATTTTCCGGCAACTTCAGATAATGGAACCTTTTTTGTATCTTCATCAACGATACCAACCATATAGCCATACTCTTTATTAAGGATTAATTCAGCGGCATATGCTCCAACTCTTGTAGCAAGTACACGGTCGTAAGCACAAGGAGCACCACCACGCTGTGTATGTCCTGGAACGGTGACTCTGATCTCACGATTTGTTTTTTCTTCTAGTGCAGCTGCAATCTCATAAGCAACAGAAGGATATCTTCTTTCTGCAAGTTTTGCCTTATACTGTTTCTTCTTTAACTTCGCATCTTCTTTTGAAATAGCACCTTCAGCAACTGCGATAATCGAGAATTTCTTTCCAGCTGCAAAGCGGTTTTCAACAACTTCGGCTACTTTATCAATATCATAAGGAATTTCAGGCAGCAGGATTACGTCAGCTCCACCAGCAATTCCTGATTGCAGGGTAACATGTCCGACTTTATGCCCCATAACCTCGATGATAAATACACGGCTGTGAGAAGAAGCTGTTGTATGGATTCGGTCGATCGTATCAGTTGCAATATCAACGGCACTCTGGAATCCGAATGTCATTTCAGTTCCCCAAAGATCATTGTCAATTGTCTTTGGAAGTGTTACAACATTTAAACCTTCTTCACGAAGCATATTTGCAGTTTTGTGAGTTCCGTTACCGCCAAGAACTACAAGACAGTCTAATTTATATTTGCGGTAATTACTTTTCATTGCCTCGACTTTATCAAGACCGTTTTCATCAGGGATGCGCATCTTTTTGAATGGCTGTCTGGAAGTTCCAAGAATTGTACCTCCACGGTTTAAGATTCCAGAAAAATCATCTGGTGTCATACGGTCAGCAATATCGTAGATCAGACCTTTATATCCATCGCGGAAACCATAGATCTCCAGATCATTTCTCTTTACACTTAAACCTTTTACTACACCACGCATGGCAGCATTCAATGCCTGACAGTCGCCGCCACTGGTTAAAATTCCAATTCTTAACATGAATCTATCTCCCTTCGGGTTTTATATTTGCATTTAAATCATCTAACATTAGTTAACTACTATTTTAACATATAATTATATACAAAAATTATAAAATTTAGTAAATAAAACGTTAAGAAAGCGTAAAATCTGATAAAAAGATAAGATCATGATCTTTGTTTTCGTACAATCAAAATATCCGATAAAACAGATTAAGAAAATATAAAAATGTGCATTGAAAATAAATAAAAAACCAGATAATATAAATATAGAAAGTCACATATGAAATGTGGCATATTCACGACGGAGGAAGCCAGATGAAAAGTGATCGTTTTTTAATAAAAGCAGCAGAACTTTATTACCGTGATGGATTATCGCAACAAGAGATTGCGAAAAAATTACATACATCAAGAACCAGTATTTCCAGAGCATTGATCCAGGCGAGAAATGAAGGGTATGTTCAGATCAGGATTCAATATCCTGAACAAAGTGATCTTGCATTGGAACGGAAATTAGAAGAAAAATATGGATTGACAGAAGTATTGATCGCTGTTCCGGCATATGAACAGTCATCGGATCAAGAAGTAGCGTTTCAAGCGGTAGACTATATTCTAAGAGTTTTGAAAAAAAACATGGTATTTGGAATGACATGGGGAAGAGCCATGCATGAATTTGTGGAGCAGTTGGCGAAAGATGAACGTCTTAGATCTCTTTCATTTCAGAATGTAAAAGTTGTTCCATTTCTTGGAACACCGGGAGCGATACAGTCAGATTCATGGAATACAACAACATATTCCAATACACTTGCAACGAAAGTCGGAAATTTATTACACTGTGCAAGTTATAACTTGTCTGCACCAATGTATGTGGAAGGTACAAAAGAAAAAGAGTTGATCGAAAGTATTGATGAAATCGCTAAAGTTCTTCATATGGCAGAAACAGCGGACATTGCATTGATCGGAATCGGATCGATGCAGGACGATTCTTCGATTATCAAGGCAGAAATACGGACAAAGGAAGAATACAAGGAACTAGTGAGAAAAGGTGCCGTTGGAGAAATCGTTGGAAGGATTTATGACAAGAATGGCCAGACGGTTGATGAGGATCTGAAAAGAAAAATGGTTGGAATTTCATTGGATAAGATCGCAAAGATACCAGTCAGAGTCGGAATGTCTTATGGAAAAGATAAGATCGAAGCAATCAAAGGTGCGATCGCAGGTGGATTAGTGAATGTGTTGGTAACAGATGTGCCGACGGCAGAGTTATTATTAAAATAATATAGAGATAAGAATATGAAGCTGATATGCAAATAAAAGTAAGCATATCAGCTTCTTTTTTATTGTAAAAATCTTGTAAATCAGCACTTTTTGTGTGATGGAAAAATAAAAAATTGTATTGACAAATAAAAACGTTGAATCTATAATAAAAAATATCAAATGACAATGTACATGGTCATATGACCACACGACGCAAACAGAAAGGAAAAGGGATAAGCTATGAAGACAAGAGCAGTCAGACTTTATGGGGAATCAGATTTAAGATTAGAAGAATTTGATATGGGAGAACTGAAAGACGATGAGATCTTAATGGAACTGATCACTGACAGTGTCTGCATGTCTACTTACAAAGAATCTATTCAGGGAGCAAAACATCAGAGAGTCAACGATGATATCAGCGAACATCCGATCATCGTAGGACATGAATTTGCAGGAATCATTCGTGAAGTTGGGGCGAAGTGGAAAGATAAATATCAAGTTGGAACAAAATATACCATGCAGCCAGCGATCAATATCAAAGGTTCTATGGCAGCCATCGGATATTCTTATGAATACTGCGGAGGAGCAGCAACCTTTATCAAAGTTCCGCCAATTGTAATGGAAAAAGACTGCTTATTACCTTTTGATGAAAACAGTGCATTTTTTGAGGCATCACTGGCGGAGCCTATGAGCTGTATCATTGGAGCATTCCATTCTATGTACCACAGTGAACGTGGTGTTTATGAACATAAGATGGGAATTGTAGAAGGTGGAAAGAGTGCACTTCTTGCAAGCTGCGGTCCAATGGGATTAGGAGCAATCAGTTATATGTTAAATTGTAATCGTAAACCTTCTTTACTGGTGATCACAGACATTGATGAAGTAAGATTAAAAAGAGCTAGTGAATTATTTACAGAAGAATATGCCAAAGAACGAGGTGTTGAAATCCATTTTGTCAATACTGCGAAAGTCGATGACCCAGTGAAGACATTAAGAGATTTAACTGGTGGAACAGGATTTGATGATGTATCTGTATATGCACCAGTCAGACCAGTGATCGAGATGGCAGATGAGATTTTAGGATTTGACGGATGCTTAAACTTCTTTGCAGGACCAGTGGATCCAAAATTATCTGCGATGTTTAATTTCTTTGACGTACATTATAAGATGCACCATCTGGTAGGATCAAGCGGTGGGAATACCGATGATATGAAAGAATGTTTAAAACTTGCAGGAGAAGGAAGATTAGATCCAGCTGTTATGATCACGCATATCGGGGGAATTGATGCACAGATTGATACGATATTGAATCTCCCAAAGATTCCAGGAGGAAAGAAACTGATGTATCTTGGAAAGAATCTTGAACTAACAGCAATTGAAGATTTTGAAGAAAAAGGAAAAACAGATGATAGATTTAAAGAATTAGCTAAGATTACAAAAGAACATAATGGATTATGGTCCAAAGAAGCAGAAGATTATCTGTTAGCTAATTTTTAAAAATGATACAAGTGGAACTTATAAAGTAAAATTTTAGAATGAATTTTCGGGAGGATGAAACAGATGTTAGTAAACAGTAAACAGATGTTAGAAGAAGCCAAAGCAGGACATTACGCAATCCCAGCAGCCAACATTGTAAACCTTGAGAATATCAAAGGAGTGATCGAGGCGGCAGAAGAAACAAAACACCCATTGATGGTGTGTCTGGCGGAGGTACATACACCGACATTAGGTATTGAAGAAGCAGCAGCGATCGTAAAATATTACGCAGAAAAAAGTAACCAAGATATCGCGCTTCATTATGATCATGGATTTACGATCGAGTTGGTTAAGAAAGCTATTGATGTCGGATTTACCTCTGTTATGATTGATGGATCAAGCCTTCCATTTGAAGAAAATGTGGCAAAGACAAAAGAAATTGTAGCATATGCACATGAAAGAAATGTTACGGTAGAAGCTGAAATCGGACACGTAGGAGAAGGAGACAGCTATCATGTTGAAGGAAATACAATGTTAACAACACCAGAAGAAGCAAAGAAATTTGTAGAACAGACAGGAGTTGATTCCCTTGCAGTATCTATTGGAACAGCTCATGGAGAATACAAAGGAATTCCACATCTGAATTTTGAAAGATTACAAGAAATTGCAACCGAGGTTTCTATTCCACTAGTACTTCATGGAGGATCTGGTTCTGGAGATGAAAATTTATCCAAAGCAGTAGAACTTGGAATTGCGAAAGTAAATATCTGTACAGACTTATTAAATGCAGCAAGAGATAATACAAAAGATGGATATGCCGAAAGAAGTTACTATGATAGTGTAACACTTGCAAAAGATGGATTTAAAGATTGCCTGAAACATTATTACGAAGTATTCCATACAAAATAAACAAAAAGAAATGCGAAAACATACAATTCAATATTGACGAACCGCCATTTCAAGTGTTAAGATAACTTAGTATGATAAAAGCGAAGAAAGAGACAGTACTTCTATCATGAACGCATGAGCGAGTCCGGGGCGGTGGAAGCCGGGTGTTAGTAAGATAAGAAGGAAGATCACTCCCAAGCTGCAGGCTGAAGATAGTAAGCTGTGCCGGTATCCTCCGTTAACGGGATAACATATGATAGTATGTGAAATAGGTGGTTTAGAAGCAACAGCGTTGTCCTATTTTGGACAGCGCTTTTTCTTATTTTTTCCTATTTCATTAGATTTTCTAAGAAGTAAAAGGAGAGATGAAGATGTACAAGAAAGTATCATCTGACATGAACTTTGTTGATCGCGAGAAAGAGACCGTAAAGTTCTGGAAAGAAAACGAAATTTTTGAAAAGAGTATCGAAGAAAGAAAAGACGATCCGACATATACATTCTATGACGGACCACCAACAGCTAATGGTAAACCACATATCGGACACGTTTTAACTCGTGTTATCAAAGATATGATTCCTCGTTACCAGACAATGAAAGGTCATAAGATCATTCGTAAAGCTGGATGGGATACACACGGACTTCCAGTCGAACTTGAAGTTGAAAAGATGTTAGGTCTTGATGGAAAAGAACAGATCGAAGAATACGGTATGGAACCATTCATCAAGAAATGTAAAGAAAGCGTTTGGAAATACAAAGGTATGTGGGAAGACTTCTCAGATACAGTAGGTTTCTGGGCTGATATGGAGAACCCATACATCACATACGATAATAACTTTATCGAATCTGTATGGTGGGCATTAAAACAGATCTGGGATAAAGGATTACTTTACAAAGGATTTAAGATCGTACCTTACTGCCCACGTTGCGGAACACCATTATCCGCACAGGAAGTGGCACAGGGATACAAAGATGTCAAAGAACGTTCAGCGATCGTTCGCTTTAAATTAGTAGATGAAGATGCATATTTCCTTGCATGGACAACAACACCATGGACACTTCCATCTAATATCGGTCTTTGCGTAAACCCAGAAGAAACATACGCAAAAGTAAAAGCCGCAGATGGATATGTATACTATATGGCAGAAGCACTGCTTGATACAGTTCTTGGAAGATTAGCAGACGAAGAAGCAGGAACACCTGCATATGAAGTCTTAGAAACATACAAAGGAAAAGACTTAGAATACAAAGAATACGAACCATTATATGACTGTGCAGCAAAAGTTGCAGAGAAACAGCACAAGAAAGCATTCTATGTAACATGTGATGGATATGTAACATTAACAGATGGTACAGGTATCGTTCATATCGCACCAGCATTTGGTGAAGACGATGCGAAAGTCGGACGCAAATATGAGATGCCTTTTGTACAGTTAGTAGACGAACGCGGTAATATGTCAGAAGAAACACCATTTGCCGGATTATTCGTTAAGAAAGCAGATCCAGAAGTATTAAAAGACTTAGATGCTCGTGGATTATTATACGATGCACCTAAATTCGAGCATAGCTATCCACATTGCTGGCGTTGTGATACACCACTGATCTACTATGCAAGAGAATCTTGGTTCATCAAGATGACAGACGTAAAAGATCAGCTGATCGCAAATAACAATACAGTTAACTGGGTACCAAAGAGCATCGGTAAAGGACGTTTTGGAGACTGGTTAGAGAACGTACAGGATTGGGGAATCTCAAGAAACCGTTATTGGGGAACTCCATTAAATATCTGGGAATGTGAATGTGGACATCAGCATTCAATCGGTTCTATCGAAGAATTAAAGAGTATGTCTGATAACTGTCCAGACGATATTGAACTTCACCGTCCATATATCGACCAGGTAACAATTAAGTGTCCACATTGTGGAAAACCAATGCATCGTGTAGAAGAAGTAATCGACTGCTGGTTCGATTCAGGATCTATGCCTTTCGCACAGTGGCATTACCCATTTGAGAATAAAGAAATCTTCGAAGATAACTTCCCAGCAAACTTTATCTCAGAAGCTGTAGACCAGACTCGTGGATGGTTCTACTCCTTAATGGCAATTTCAACTTTATTATTTAATAAAGCACCATATAAAAACGTTGTTGTATTAGGACACGTTCAGGATGAAAACGGACAGAAGATGAGTAAGTCCAAAGGAAATGCAGTTGATCCATTCGATGCATTAGAAGAGCATGGAGCAGATGCGATCCGTTGGTATTTCTATACAAATAGTGCTCCATGGCTGCCAAACCGTTTCCATGCAAAAGCCGTTACAGAAGGACAGCGTAAATTCATGGGAACATTATGGAATACTTATGCATTCTACACATTATACGCTGAGATCGACCAGTTTGATCCAACAAAACATGCGTTAGAATATGACAAGTTATCTGTAATGGATAAATGGCTGTTATCTAAGATGAACACAATGGTCAAATCTGTGGATGATAACTTAGGAAACTACAGAATCCCAGAAGCTGCAAGAGCATTACAGGAATTTGTAGATGATATGAGTAACTGGTATGTAAGACGTTGCCGTGACCGTTTCTGGGCAAAAGGAATGGAACAGGATAAGGTAAATGCATATATGACTTTATACACAGCATTAGTTACTGTATGTAAAGCAGCAGCCCCAATGATCCCATTCATGACAGAAGAGATTTACCAGAACATCGTAAGAAGTGTTGATGCATCTGCAAAAGAAAGTATCCACTTATGTGATTTCCCTGTATACAATGCAGAACAGGTAGATGAGAAATTAGAAGCAGATATGGATCTCGTCTTAAAGATCGTCGTATTAGGACGTGCATGCCGTAATGGAGCAGCGATCAAGAACCGTCAGCCAATCGGACAGATGTATGTAAAAGCAGAAGCATCTCTGCCAGATTATGACGAAGCGATCATCCTAGACGAGTTAAATGTGAAGAACATCACATTTACAGATGACGTATCAAACTTCACAACATACAACTTCAAACCACAGTTAAAGACTGTAGGACCAAAATACGGTAAATTAGTTGGAGGAATCAGAAACTACTTAGCAGCAGTTGATGGAAATGAAGCGAAAGCTCAGTTAGACTCTAAGGGAGTATTAACATTTGAAGTTGATGGAACACCAGTAGAATTAGCAGAAGAAGATCTGTTGATCGAAATGGTAAAACAGGAAGGATTCGTAACAGAAGCAGACAACGGAGTGACAGTTGTACTTGATACAAACTTATCCGAAGAACTGTTAGAAGAAGGATTCGTCCGTGAAGTAGTCAGCAAGATCCAGTCTATGAGAAAAGAAGCAGGATTCGAAGTAACAGATCATATCACATTCTCTTACAAAGGATCAGACAAAGCCGCAGACATCATCGGAAGAAACAAAGCAGCAATCGCTGGAGACGTTTTAGCAGATGAAGTGAAAGCCGGAGAAGTTGCTGGATATGAAAAAGAATGGAACATCAATGGTGAGAAAGTTACTTTAGGTGTTGAAAAAAGATAATTTCATATAATGATGAGAGTGTCAATAAGTATAAATTGCTTATTTGTGCAAGCACAAACGCAATTTATACTTTTGACACTTACATCATATAACGAAGAAAATATAAAAAAGATCAGCTGTAGAAAGTTTTACAGCTGATCTTTTTGCTATTATTTATGAAATTTTCTTTGAAAGTGAAATCACATTAAGACCATGTTCTTCCAGAAAGATATTAATATCAATGAGATTCCATTTTTCATTATTGATATGCATCATAATCGCTGCATCCCTTGGGACCTTTGCATAAAGTTCCCCTAACTGAGCGATCCGAAGAGCATGCTGCGTCGTTTTCAGATCCATGTGAGCCCCAAGACACAAAGCAAGCAGATAATCTCTGGAAGGATGAGGTTTCGTTCCATTTAAGATTTCATGGGCATAGCTTTGTGATATCCCACTGTTTTTGATGATCTGCGAAATTTTCAGGTCATGCTTTGCAATATAAACAGAGAAAAAATCCTGCAGGCTTGGTAACTGCTGAAGATTCTTAAGATAATCCGAAAAATTCTCCAAAGAAGTAGATTTTAATTGTTGATCTAAATGATCAGTTAATTGATCCTGCATATGTAAATATCCTTTCTCTCTTTGTTCTTATAATAAACGATCATTGCCCCTTCTTTAAGGAAACTGCTGCAAATACAGCACAGATCAGGCACCAGGCAGCCCATACATTTAAATCTGCATAACTTCCTGCCATAGTAAATCCGCAAAGTGCACCAAGTGCAAATAAAACGATCAGTGCGATATTACCGCCCTTTGAACCATTTCTTGTAGCAATAGAAACAATTCCACCAGCCAATAAAATGATTGCAACGATCAATCCGGCAGAACCGCCACTTTCCCCATTTTCTGCTAAAGAATTTGAAATTCCAGCAGCACAAGACTGAAACATAACAAAAGCAAAAAGTACAATTGAGATGATTCCAGAAACTAATTTCCAAGTTTTCATATTCAATTCCTCCTTTCTATATGAACAATAATAAGAGTAGCAAATATTCATATAGAAATGTTTCGCTGACAGCGTAAATTTTTACTGCGAGCGATAAAGAACCTACCATATGATTTCTTCGATCAGCAGCATAAAGATCATAAGAATGACCACAATTCCAAAAGAAATCAGACACTGCAGAACAATCCTCAGTAAAAAAGGAAAAGAACGCCCCAGAAAAGATCGGGTTCGGATATTTTTGTAGTTAAAATTATAAAAAATAAGGCTGAGCAGCATCAGAAATACAAAAAAACGCTCATGCCATAGTTGTAGTCCAGTTAGAGGAAGTCCGGTTTTTGCATTTGTGAAATCTGAAGTCATACTACAGTAAAGAAAAGAGAGATATCCGAAGAATGCCAAGATTATTTTCCACAGCTTTCCAGTACGAAATCCTGGAATATTAGAATGTATCGAAGAAAGCATAAATCCAGGTTTTCCAATATCAGAGGAAATATTATCATGTAAAGCTGCCTCAAGTTCCTCGATCGTCTGAAAACGTTCCTCAGGATTCCATCGAATACATTTTGAAATGACGGAACGATATCTGTCATCTGCCAATTGATGTTTTGGATATTCTCCTGTCAATAAGCGGTTAAAAATAATCCCCAAGGCATAAATATCAGAGCGGGCATCAGACTGTCCAAATCCATACTGTTCTGGAGGGGCATATTCTTTGGTCCCAAGTAATTCCGTGTCCTGCTCCTGCCCAGATTCATAATATCTGGCAGTATCGAAATCCACGATATAGACAAGATTTTCACTGGTCAAAATGATATTCGATAATTTCAGATCACGATGAATGATCGGTGGAGTCAGAGTATGAAGTGATTTTAAAATCTCACAAAGCCTACGCATGATCGCAAGAGCATCCGAATAGACCAGCGTTGTCTGTTCCTCAAGCAACTGTTCCAAAGTTTGTCCATGAATATAGTCTTCGATCAGGGTTAAAGAATCATTTTCAAGGATCAGGTCATGAATTTTTGGAATTCCGGGGATTTGCAAGTCCCTCAACTGTTTATAAACATCCAAAGAAAATCTGGATAAAACTTTCTTAACGAAAATCTCACCAGACAGTTTATGTTTAACTAAATATATATGATTGTGATTTCCAAGAGTCGTCAGTTCCTCATAGCAGGATAGACGGTATTCTTCTTCTAAAGTCATGTGTTAGGATTCCTTTTGGTTTATGTAATATGTCGTTGAATAATTGTTATATAATTAGTTTAACATAGGTTGATCGTGGAGGAAAGATGTAGAGAAGATGGATTGAAAACATGAAATAACTATAGTATACTAAAAATAAATAAAATATGTGGAATAAACTGGAAATTACTTAAATGTATTTGAGATAGCATATCTGACAGAGGAACAAATAGAGATGTTTCAAAGTGATTTCGGAATTATTGCGGATTATTTTGTGAAGAGAAGGAAAGGGTATAAAACCATTGAAAATCATAAACAAATTAAACATGTAGATGAGATGCTAAAATTTATGAAGATTTTTGCAGAAGATGAAAGATTTCTGCAGTTGGATATAAAGAAAGATGGGAAAGGAGAAGTTACAATGTGTACAATATTAGATAATGCAATTAACAAAGGAATTGAGCAAGGAATCGAGCGTGGAATTACACAAGGAGAAAACCTTAAACTAATTATGCAAGTTCAAAAGAAAATGAAAAAAGGAGATTCAATAACAAAAATAGCCGATGATCTTGTAGAAGATGAAATCGTAATTTCACCAATATATAAGATGGTAAAAGAATATCCAGAAGATACAGAGAAAGATATTTATCAGCGATTAAATTAAAGTGATAAAATAACTCAAATTAATTAAACAGGATCTAAAATAGAATGTAAAATATTTTAGATCCTATTTCACTTTTAAGAAGATGATTTAAGATTCTCGAATAAACTAAAAAAATGTGATAGAATCTGAAATAAAAGGAGAGATTTGTATGAAAACAAGACAACAAGCAATCACTTACGGTCTAACTTTCCCGCACACATATGTAGAATCTCCATTCAAAGATCCTAATTGGGAATTAGTAAGGGTAAAAGGAAGTAAAAAAGCTTTCTTATGGGTCTATGAAAAAGATGGTTATATCAATCTGAATATCAAAGTAGATCCAGAATGGAGAGAATTCTGGAGAGAAGCCTACGATGCCGTCATCCCAGGATATCATCAGAATAAAAAATATTGGAATACGATCATCTTAGACGGGACTATTCCAGAAAAAGACATCAAAAAAATGATCAAAGAAAGCTACGATATCATCACGGACAGTCCGACAAAAAGAATCTACGAAGCAGTCAAACAAATTCCAAAAGGGCATGTGGCAACCTATGGACAAGTAGCAGCCATGGCAGGAAATCCAAAGATGTCACGAGCAGTAGGAAATGCCCTGCATAAGAATCCAGATCCAGAGAATATACCATGTTTTCGAGTCGTCAATGCAAAAGGAGAACTAGCAGAGGCATTTGCGTTTGGAGGAGAAGGAAAACAGGCGAAATTGTTAGAAGAAGATGGAGTTGTGGTTGTTGATGGGAAGGTTGATCTGGATGTGTATGGGATGTAGGGAAATAAGATTTAAAAGAACTAGAATTTTTCCATCAAATCCATTGGAAACCACTCCTCAAAATGTTAAAATAACCACAAAGGAAGTGATGCACAATGGAATATTACGGAACCTTGGGACCAACCTGTTGCGAACCAACGATTTTAAAGAAGATGTTTGATGCCGGAATGACAGGGATCCGGTTGAATTTATCACATAGTTCATTAGAAGGAAGCCATGCATGGATTTATCATTATTTTGAGGCAGCGAAGCAGACAAATGGCGAGAAGAAGTTAATGATCGATCTGATCGGGCCAGAACTTAGAATTGGATATCTGGAAGGAGATATGGGCCTTTCAACAGGAGCACATGTGGTTATAGGACATGGTGGAATTTTAGTACCAGAAGAAATCATGCCGCATATCAGAAGAGATCAGGAAATTTTATTAGATGACGGGAAAATAAAACTGATCGCAGAACGGAAAATATCACCACGATCCTGGAGATGCCGCATTGTCTGTGGAGGAGTATTGACGGCACGTAAAAGCATAGCTTTGCCAGGATGTAATATCAACAATCCGACGTTAACTGAGGCTGATCTGAAGAATCTATCTTTGGCAAAACAATATCAAGTAACTGATGTTATGCTGCCATTTGTACGGAATAAAGAAGATCTGATCATACTAAGAGAAGCACTAAAACAAAACAACAGTGAAGATATTCGAATCTTTGCCAAAATAGAAAATATGACAGGAGTAGAGCATTTGGAAGAATTACTTCCATACTGTGATTATATTGTTATAGCAAGAGGAGACTTAGGAAATGTCATGCCATTATCCAAACTCCCAAAAGTGCAGGCATATATTGCAAAGGTATGCAAAGAACATAACAAAAATTTCATGGTAGTTACACAGATGCTAGACTCTATGATCCGAAACCCTTATCCAACAAGGGCTGAAGTAAATGATATTTATCATGCAGTTCATCAAGGAGCGAATGCATTGATGCTGACGGGGGAAACCGCTCACGGCAGATATCCGGTAGAAGCTATGAAGATGTTAGTAGAAACCGCAAATGGGAGTTTAGAAGAATTATGATGAATAAAAAATGGTGGCATAACAAAGTTGCATATCAAATTTACCCAAAGAGTTTTAAGGATACAAATGGTGATGGAATCGGCGACATTCCTGGAATTATCAGCAAGTTAGATTATTTAAAAGACCTAGGGGTTGATATTTTGTGGATATCTCCGATGTATCAGTCTCCGATGGTGGATAACGGTTATGATATTTCCGATTATTATGCGATCGATCCGATGTTTGGATCAATGGATGAGATGAAACAATTGATCAAGGAAGCAAAGAAAAGAAATATGTATATTCTGATGGATCTTGTTGTGAATCATTGTTCCAGTGAACATGAATGGTTCCAGAAGGCAATGGCAGATCCAGAAGGGGAATATGGATCATATTTTTATATCAAAGACGGGAAAGATGGGCAGCCACCGACCAACTGGAGATCTTATTTTGGAGGCAGTGTCTGGGAGAAGATCCCAGGGTATGACAATAAGTTTTATTTGCATTCTTTTGCAAAAGAACAACCAGATCTGAATTGGGAGAATGAGATTGTTCGTGAGAAGATTTATGAGATGATCTGTTGGTGGATGGACCAAGGACTTTCAGGCTTTCGGATTGATGCGATCATGAATATAAAGAAAGATCTGACATGGAGTGATCTGAAACCAGACGGTCCAGATGGACTCGCAGATGTATATAAGATCACAGGAAAAGTCGAAGGAATCGGAGATTTCTTGATGGAGATGAAGCATCGTTGCTTTGAACCATATGATGCACTGACCGTTGGGGAGGCTATGTTTGTAAAAGAAGATATCCTTCCACAATTTATCGGTGAAGATGGATATTTTTCTACGATTTTTGCATTTGAACCATGCCATGCCTATCGGAAAGGCAAAAATTATATGAACTATGACTGGCCACAGCCATTTGATGAATGGAGAGAGGAAACTTTTCATAATCAAGAGATTGTTGCCAAGGCAGGGTTTGAAGCGAATATCATTGAGAACCATGATCAGCCAAGAGGGGCAAGTCTGTTTATCCCAGAAGAAGATTATGGATTTTACAGCTTATCAGCACTTGCAACGATCATTTTCTGTGAGAGAGGTCTGCCTTTCCTATATCAGGGGCAAGAGATCGGGATGAGCAATCGTCAATGGAAATATGATGAATTTAATGATCTGGAAACAATCAATCAGTATCAGATCGCATTGAAGGCAGGAATGTCCAAAGAACAGGCATTGGAGATTGCAAGACATCACAGCAGAGACAATGCGAGAACACCAATGCAATGGAGTTCGGAAGAAAATGCAGGATTTTCAAAAGGAAAACCGTGGATGCCAGTTAATGAGAACTATAAAGTGGTGAATGTCGCAGAAGAAGAAAAAGAATATGGATCGATCCTGAATTTTTACAAGCGATTGATCGCATTTTATAAATCAGAAGAATATAATGAGATACTAACATATGGTGATTTCAGACCAATATATGAAAAAGAAGATCATATTTTTGCATATAGCAGGTCTTATGGATGTCAGAAACTGGTATTAATCTGTAACTTTAGTTCTAAGGAAAAAGATATTGAATTATCAGAAGACTATGAAAATGTTATATTTGTGAATTATGAACAGACAACTGTCATTGGAAATACGTTAAAAATGAAACCGTATGAATGTGTTATTTATGAGATGTAGATCAAAAAAGAATCCTGAACGATCAGGATTCTTTTTTATCTTTAGTAAAAATCTGGACAGTGGAGCGTGCCAAGTGAAAAATTTAAAAAGAGAAAAATTGAGTGATTTTTTAGGGCTGACAGATATTTTTTCTGTCAAAAATGTAGTAACAAACTAAAAAACGCCGCACGTCCAGACAAGATTGCCCAGACGGCCGGCGATTAATGATCATACTCCCATGTGGTTGATTCCACGTGCTCCGTCAGTCATATGACCTCATGGATATTAGGTTACTATAACTGGTCAGATTCGTCAACCCTGAATTTTAAGAAAATGTTATTGATATTGTATAAATTTTCAGACAATTAGAAAGAGGTTGTGTATAAAAAGCAAAAAAACAGGACATCCTCTGAATATGAGTAGAAAAAACATGATCAAAGGGATTCTGTTTCTGGCCATAGCATGTATGATTTTTGTGGCAGGACAAAGAAAATCCAATAACATAATACAGCAAAATCTGAAAAGCAATCTGATTCGGTTTCATGTGAGAGCTAATAGTAACAGCAGGATGGATCAGACATATAAATTGAAAGTAAGAGATGCCGTGATCGATCAGATCAGTCCAGAATTGAGTGAAGCAAAAACGAAGGAAGAAGCATTTAAAATCTTAAAAATGCAAAAAAACAGAATAAAAAATACAGCACAGGAAATATTAAAGAAAGAGGGAGTGAAACAAAAGGTAAACGTACATTTTGTACAAGAAAAATTTCCAGAGAAAAACTATGGCCAATATACATTTCCAGAAGGTATTTACGATGCAGTAAGAATCGATCTGGGAGCAGCAAAAGGGCACAACTGGTGGTGTGTCATGTTCCCGGATCTATGCGTAACAAAAGATGACAAGGTAAGGATCAACAATACAGCAAGAAAAAAGATGGAGAAACTTTTAGGGAAAAAAACGATCAGAAAAATAACAAAAGATAAATATCTTGGATGGTTGTTTAAAGTATAAGAAAAACGGAGCTGATACAGATCGTATCAGCTCCATTTTAAGTTCTGGAATTTATTCTAATGGTTTCTTTGCAGAGATAAGAAGTAGACGTTTCTTCTTATATACACGGAATTTGGTAAGCCCTGCATTCTTAAAATATTCTAAAGTCTCATAAGTAGAATGTCTGCGATCATCACCAGAAGTCAGATAGGATGGAATATTAGAAACAATTCGCAATGCCTCAGGAAGGGCAGATTCTCCAACATAAAGTCTTCCGCCAGGAACTAAGACACGAAATGCTTCATCAACAAACTTCTGTGGATCTTTAAAGGTGTGGAAATCGTCACATACAGTGATCACACGAAAGCTGTTGTCATCAAAAGAAAGAAAATCACTGTAACCTGTCTCAAAATGAAGTTCTGGCCAAGTTTGCTTTGCGATAAGAATCTTATCCTCAGATTCATCGATACCATATCCTTCAACATCCTTCCAGCGTGTCAGTTCATGTAAAAAGGTACCATCACCGCAACCGACATCTAATATATTATCTGCATCTCTGACGCATATTTTCTTGATCATTTCATCCCGTAAAGCATCTCTCATAAGAAACTCCTTTCGTATGCCTTGTGGTTTGTATGCCGTCTCTTTATTAACTTTCATTATACCAGATTCTGGTATACATGGAAAGAAGAGCACTAATTTTTGATTATAACATAGAAGAAAAATTTGTCAAATAATCTTATGGATGTATTCGGTTAACATGAAAACAGGATATGTGTTATACTTATTTACAGTGAATACGAAAAAAGGAAAAAGAAATTTATGAAGAATAAAAAGCACATAGTAACTGGTATTCTGGCTCATGTAGATGCCGGGAAGACAACACTATCAGAGGCAATTTTATATACTGCAGGGAATTTGAGAAAAATCGGACGTGTGGATAATGGAGATGCATTTTTAGATACTTATGAACTAGAACGGTCCAGAGGAATTACCATTTTTTCCAAGCAGGCAGAGGTTTCAATGAATGAGATGGATCTTACTTTGCTTGACACACCAGGACATGTGGATTTTTCTGCGGAGATGGAGAGAGCCCTGCAAGTGCTTGATTATGCGGTTCTTGTGATCAGCGGAGCAGATGGTGTGCAGGGCCATACTTTGACATTATGGAGCCTGCTTGAGAGATATAAGATCCCAACATTTTTATTTATTAACAAGATGGATCAGGACGGAACACAAAAAGATCAATTATTGAAAGAATTACAGGAACGTTTAAGCAGCGGATGTATTGATTTTGGAGAAAAGGGCAGTGATGAGTTTTATGAGATGATCGCTATGGAAGATGAGGCGTTACTGGATTATTATCTGGAATCAGGTGAGATCACGGAATCCAAGATCCGGGAAATGATCGCAGAACGTAAGATTTTCCCATGTTTTTTTGGATCAGCGTTAAAACTTCAAGGAGTCAATGAATTTCTGAGTGATCTTGCATTTTATACAGAAGAAAGAGAATATCCAGAGGAATTTGGTGCACGTATATTTAAGATCACAAGAGATGAAAATGGAAATCGTCTGACACATTTGAAAGTAACAGGTGGAAATTTAAAGGTAAAAACAGTTATTACAGAAAGTGATGAAAAGATCAATCAGATCCGTATCTATTCGGGAGAAAAGTATGAGACAGTAAATGAACTGCAGGCAGGAAGAATCTGTGCGGTTACAGGACTTTCAGATACGATCCCTGGGCAGTGTCTTGGAGCAGAGCAGGGCGGATATGAACCTGTGTTGGAGCCAGTACTTACTTACCAGATGATATTGCCAGAAGAGACAAGTGCAAGCGTGATACTTCCAAAACTTCGTCAGCTGGAAGAAGAAGAACCAGAACTTCACATCATCTGGAATGAAGAATTACAAGAGATTCAGGTGCAGATCATGGGAGAGGTTCAATTGGAGATCCTAAAGAGTCTGATCAAAGAACGCTTTGATGTAGATGTGGAATTTGGACAGGGCAATATTGTATACAAAGAGACGATAGCAGATGTTGTAGAAGGTGTTGGGCATTTTGAACCGTTAAGACATTATGCAGAAGTACATTTGTTGATGGAACCGCTGGAGAGGGGAAGTGGAGTTGTTATCGACACACAGTGCAGCGAAGATGTATTGGATAAGAATTGGCAGAGACTGATCATAACACATTTATTAGAAAGAGATCATAGAGGGGTTTTAACAGGAGCACCGATCACAGATATCAAGATCACGCTGGCAGCAGGACGGGCACATCAGAAGCATACAGAAGGTGGAGACTTCCGTCAGGCGACATACCGTGCAGTAAGACAGGGGCTTCGTATGGCACAGAGTGTTTTATTAGAGCCATATTATAAGTTCCGGCTGGAAGTTCCACAGCAGATGATCGGAAGAGCTATGACAGATATTGAAAAGATGCAAGGTACGTTTGATACACCAGATACTGCAGGAGAGATGTCAGTGCTTCAAGGAATAGCACCAGTTTCTACGATGCAAGGATACCAAAAAGAAGTATTAGCATATTCCAAAGGTATGGGAAGATTATTTACAATCTTAAATGGATATGATATCTGCCATAATGAAGAAGAAATCATAGAAGCCAGTGGATATGATCCAGATAGAGATCTTGAAAATCCATGTGGATCTATTTTCTGTTCCCATGGAGCCGGGTATAATGTCGCATGGAATGAGGTACCAGAACATATGCATCTAGAGAGCGTTCTTGCGAAAGAAATCGAGGAAGAGGAATTTGATGAACTGACACAGCGAAGGGCTTATATTGAAGAAGAATCAATTGATACAGAGGAAATCGATCGGATTCTTGAACAAACATTTTATGCAAACCAGCATAATAAAAGTAAATGGAAGAAGAAGAAAACAGCAAGGCTTGTACAGGATTATCATACATCTGCAGAAAAATCATCGGTAAAAAGAGATATGTCCAAGAAATACCTGCTGGTTGATGGATATAATATCATTTACGCATGGGATGATCTGAAGGAATTATTAGATACGAATGTAGATGCAGCCAGAGGAAAATTACTTGATGAGATGAGTAATTATCAGGGAATGAAGGGCATGGAGCTGATTGTTGTGTTTGATGCATATCGTGTGAAAGGACATGAAACAGAGATCACAGATTACATGAATATTCATGTAGTCTACACAAAAGAAGCAGAAACAGCAGATCAGTATATTGAAAAATTTGCCCATACCCATGGACGAAAATACGATGTAACAGTTGCAACATCCGATGGATTGGAACAGATCATTATCCGCGGACAAGGTTGCCGTCTGCTTTCTGCAAGAGAATTAAAGAGAGACTATGAAGAAGCAAAAGCACAGATCAGAACAGAATATCTGGAGAATCAGAAAAATGAGAAAACTTATATGATGGATGGAATATCCTTGGAGAAAGAACAGCCAGAGAAGGAAAACTGATCATACAAAAATGGAGGCGGTAACATGGGGAAGATTTATCTGGAAGGTGCAGATAATACGAGAGACCTTGGCGGATTAAAAACGACAGAAGGTGCAGTGATCAAAGATAAACAGCTGATCCGCAGCAACCGTTTATCAAGGATTACGCAGAAAGATAAGATTTTACTGGAAACAGAATATCATTTACAGAAAATTCTGGATTTAAGAACACCAATGGAAGTAGAACAAGAGCCAGATCTGGAAGTGGCGGGAGCTGTTTATGAGAATATTCCGTTTTTTATGGAAAGCATGGTGGGAGTCAGCCGGGAGCAGGAAACAAGAAAACAGATGTTACATATGGAAGAATTTCCAGAGATGTCAGATATTTATACGATGATGATCAAAGAAGAATTTTGCAGAAAGCAGATCTCACAAGCAGTCAGAGAGATTATGAATACAAAAAATGGTGCGGTTTTATGGCATTGTACAGAAGGAAAAGACCGTTGTGGATTGTTATCAGCAACCATTTTATTTTTGCTTGATGTGTCTGAAGATGACGTGATGGAAGATTATCTAAAGACCAATAAAGCTGCGATCACAAGAGTAGAAAAATTAAAAAAGAAACTTCATTTAGCAGGATTGCATCGCGAAAAAATCGAAAAAATAGAGGGCTATTTTGTGGCAAAAGAAGAATTTTTAAATGCAGCACTTAAAACGATGAAAGAAGAATATGGTTCTATTAATCAGTTTATGATCAAGGGATTAAATATTTCCATGCAGCAAAAAGAGGATTTTAAACAAAAAGTACTGGAGTAGACAATGGAAGAGAAGAAGAGAACAATTGTTATGTTTGGGGATTCCCTGACCGACTATTTTCCAATGGAAAAATTAAAAGATATAGATGCACAGTTCATTAACAGTGGAGTTGCAGGGGATACGATTGCAGAGATGGGTGCAAGACTGGCTTATGACGTATTTCCATATAAACCAGATATCATTATCATGCAAGGTGGTGCAAATGATTTCCTGATGTCATTGTATCCAGGAGCAAGAGTGTTAGCAGAACGATTGATCAGACTTGCACGAAGGATTCGGCAGCAATTGCCAGATACAAAGATTTATATTGAATCTATGTATCCGGCATATACCAAAAGGATTGGATTGATGCCGTCCTGGGCAGAAGGAAAATCCAATAAAGAGATTCAAAAGATCAATACAGAAATACAAAGATTGTGCAAACAGGATAACTTTGAGTATGTTGATGTATTTGATAAATTGATTGGAGAAGATGGGCAGTTGTCAAGAGAGTATACCGTGGACGGAATACATTTGCAGGAAAATGCCTATGATGTTGTAGCTGCGATCATTTATCATTTGATGGAAGGTTGATCATTAACCTTCCAAATTACAATTTCAATACATCCAGATCTTCAGGTATATAAAGTGTTCCAGTATAATACTGCTTGCCTTCCTTCATATATTTTTCTTGACGATGCAGCATATTTTTATCTTCTGTATGCCATAGAACCAGATTTGGAATCTTTAGATGTTCTGCTAATTCACAGGCATCTTTTACCGTACTATGGTGTTTTTCATAAGGTTTAAAAATATCCCTCTCACCATACACACAAAATGCTTCATGAAGCAGCCAGTCAGAATCTTTCACAAAATCATAAAGAGATTCACGATAAGGTTCATCTCCAGGAAAGGATACCCTTAATCCATTTTCCATAACCGATGTGAAACCAAACTGTTTTTCTTTTGTAGAGCCGATATCAAAGAATGTAAAAGAATCTCCAAGAATCTGAATCGTATCTCCATGTGCAATGACATGAAATACAATACGTTCATCAAAATGCTTATAAAATTTCTTACCAACGGTAAGTTTTGTCAGTGTTTTGATCGTATGAACCAGTTCTTCATGACAGTAGATCGTCAGAGTGCCATCATAAGTTCCCTTGTTCATAGAAGTAGCGATCATACGGATCATCCAGACCATTCCTAAAATATGATCATTATGAGCATGTGTCACAAAAATATTATGAATGCTTTCAAGAGGGATTCCAGCTTTGTCAAGCTGAGATAGAATTCCATTTCCGCCGCCGGCATCGACAAGGAAGTATTCTTCACCTTTTTGCATGGCATAACAAGTGTTATAGCAATGAATTGCCTGTGCATTTCCAGTTCCTAAAACGATCAGTCGTTCCATAAAAATCTCCTTTATATATCATCATAAGTGTATAAAATCATCGTATCTTTCTGCATTATATTACATTTTTATGAAGATGGGAAATTCCTTTTTACGATTCTTGATATTTCCTGTCAGTCAGCTATAATAAGGATAGTGTATACATGGAGAAAGGCGAAGGAAAAGACGATGCTTAAGATACAATACAGAGATGCAAAAGATGGAGGAATCGAAGTTCTTCGTTGTTTCAGCAAAGAAGATCAAGTAGAGATTCCTTCGGAAATTGATGGAAAAAGAGTTACGAAGATTGGTGATTATGCATTTTCTGCGCATAAACGAAAAGAAGACGAAGCAAAAGAGATTATGATCGGCGAAGACTTTTTGGGCAGTGAAGATGAACCGATGTTTTGTGGGGAGGCAGTAAAAGAAGTTTATCTGCCACCGGATACTGTGGAAATAGGGAAATATGCATTTTATGGATGTGTAAATCTGACAACACTTGGGTTTTCAGATTCTCTTTTAAGAACAGGAGCAGGAATTTTTACAGGATGCAAGCTGCAAAAGATCTACTATGATGTTTATGAGGATAAAAAAAGTGCTTTAAGAGACGTTGTAAGAGATACTCGTTTTCCATTGCAGGCAAATATCCGTTATAAAGAAGAAGAAAAACAAAGTCGTTTATTTTATCCAGAGTATTATGAAGAGGCTGTGGAAAATACACCAGCAAGAATTGTGGAGACACATTTTCATGGAACAGGATATCAATATCGCCAAAGTTTTTTGCGAGGAGAGATCGACTATCGTAAATATGATGATATTTTTCCAGTGGCAGCAGTTCAGGAAGATCTGGATATTGTATGGGAGATATTAGCTGGGCGTATGTTAATGCCATACGGGGTATCAGATTTTGCATGGATGCAATACGAGGGATATATAAAGCAGAACCAATGCGAGATGATGAATTATTTAAAAGAAGAAGATCAGATGCCATTTATCAATTTGATGGCAGAGAAGAATTATTTCAGTAAAGAAGGAATCGAAGCAGCGATCGACTGGGCATCCAGAAAGCAGAAAACAGAACTTTTAAGTATTTTGATGAACGAACAGCATAAGAGATTTCCAAAGAAAAAGAAAACATTTGAATTATAGATAAGATAAAGGGAAATGAATAATGGAAGAAAATATCAATGAGCGTCTCAGTGAACTTGGAACAAAGATCCTTGCGACGACAAGAAATGAATTATATATCCATATGCGTTTTTTAGATGTGGCATTAAGCAGTTTTGCTTATGTGATCGATCCTTCTGTAAATGGTGTTGGAACGGATGGAATGTGTATGTTTTATCATCCAGGGGCTTTAGGAGGCATGTACAGGCAAAACAGAGTCCGGATGAATCGTGCATATCTTCATATGGTGCTTCACTGCATTTTACATCATGTGACAAGAAGAAAAGGAAGAGATAAGACTCTATGGAATATTTCTTGTGATATCGCAGTCGAATCAATTATTGATCACTGGCATTTAAAATGTATCCATATGGTGCAAACAAGGCTGCGCAAAGACATTTACGGGCAGCTTGAGAGGAACCTCAAAGTATTGACAGCCGAGGGGATTTATCGACAGTTGGTTTCTTTTGGATTAGAAGAGAAGAAAATAAAAGAACTGCAGATGGAATTTCGGGTAGATGACCACCAGTATTGGCCCGAAGATCCCAAGCAAGATCTTCATCAGGAAGTAGAAAATAAATGGAAGAATATCAGTGAAAAAACGGAAACAGATATGGAGACATTTTCCAGTGAAGAGTCACAACAAGCAGGGGATCTGATCGGACAGGTACAGGTAGAAAACAGAGACCGTTATGATTATCGTGAATTTTTAAGAAAATTTTCGGTTTTAAGAGAAGAAGTCAGTGTGGATCCAGATTCGTTTGACTATATATTTTACAGTTATGGGCTTTCTATGTATGGAAATATGCCATTGATCGAGCCGCAGGAGTGGAAGGAAGTAAAGAAAGTTGAAGACTTTGCCATCGTGATCGATACATCAATGTCATGTTCTGGTGATCTGGTAAAGAAATTTCTGGAAGAAACATATGGTGTGTTAACGGAAGCAGAGAGCTTTTTTCATAAGGTAAATATTCATATCATTCAGTGTGATGAGATGGTACAAAACGACCAGAAGATCACAGACGAAAAAGAATTAAAAGAATATATGGAACATTTGGAACTGATCGGAGAAGGTGGGACAGATTTCCGGCCAGCATTTGAATATGTGAATCATCTGATCGAACAGGGTGAATTTTATCATCTGAAGGGATTGATCTATTTCACAGATGGAAAAGGAACCTATCCAAAGAAGAAACCACCATATCAGACAGCATTTATTTTTATGCAGGAAGAATACGAAGATGTGGATGTACCGCCATGGGCAGTTAAATTGATCGTCGATGCCGAAGATCTTGATGAAGGAGAAGAAGAACATGAATATTAAAAGAGCAAAACAGGAAATCAAAGATTCCATTGAAGCTTATCTTACAAAGGATAATTATGGAGAATATAAAATACCATCCATCAGACAGCGTCCGATCCTTTTGATGGGCCCTCCAGGAATTGGAAAAACACAGATCATGGAACAGATCGCAAGAGAATGTGAGATTGGATTGGTAGCTTATACGATCACGCACCACACAAGACAGAGTGCGATCGGTTTGCCATTTATTAGAGAAAAAGAATATAGTGGACAAACATATTCTGTTACGGAATATACGATGAGTGAGATCATTGCATCTGTTTATGAAAAGATTGAACAGACTGGAAATAAAGAAGGTATTTTATTTATTGATGAGATCAACTGTGTATCTGAGACATTGGCACCAACAATGCTTCAGTTTTTGCAGTGTAAGATGTTCGGAAATCAGAAAGTACCAGATGGCTGGATCATCGTAGCGGCAGGAAATCCACCAGAATACAATAAATCTGTCAGAGATTTTGACGTAGTTACCTTGGACCGTATGAAGAAAATTGATGTGGAAGCAGACTATGAAGTGTGGAAAGAATACGCATATCAGGCAGGAATCCATCCAGCAATCCTTGCATATCTTGAAATCCGTAAAGAATATTTCTATCGTATGGAAACAACAGTTGATGGAAAGGCGTTTGTTACAGCCAGAGGATGGGAAGATCTGTCTCAGTTATTAAAAGTTTACGAAGAACTTGGAAAAGATATTGACAGAGAAGTGGTATTTCAGTACTTACAGCACCTGAAGATCGCCAAAGACTTTGCCAACTATTATGAATTATATAAGAAATACAAAGAAGACTATGGAATTGAGCGTATTTTAAAAGGACAATGGAATCAGGAAACGATCGGCAGATTAAAATTCGCAGCATTTGATGAGAAATTAAGTGTTGTCGGATTGTTAAATGGAAAATTATCCGAAATGTTTGCTGAATCTTATCGACAGGATGCTTATGTTACGGAATTATTTGGCTGGCTGAAACAACTTAAAACAGGCAAGACATTAAGTCAGGTAGTCAAAGAAATCCATGAGGACTTCGACGAAAAGAAAAAGACAGAGAAACTTGGAAAAGCACAGGAACATATGTTGCTTGATGTGATCAAGACTCTGGAGTCATACGAACAGATCAGCAAAGCTGAACATTTAGAAGCAGAAGCAGAATTTGAACGTGTGAGAGAAGAATTCAAGAAAGAACCAGCAAAATTAGAACAGCAGATAGAGAATACAACCAAAGCACTAGACAATGCATTTGATTTCATGGAAGAAGCCTTTGGACAAAGTCAGGAAATGGTTGTATTTGTGACAGAACTGAATGTTAATTATTACAGTGTCTGGTTTATCAAGGAAAATGGATGTGATAAGTACTACCAGTATAATAGAGGGCTGTTGTTTGATGAACAGCAAGCGGAGATAATGGCAGAGATGGATGAACTGGAGAGAAAATTTTAACATAAAAAGATCAATCACAGTTATCCATTCTTCTAAGTTCAGGCAGCACAGTACAAAGCATTGTAACGAAGCAAAGGCCTCCACCGATCACATTAGAAACAGGTTCCGCAAGGAATACCCCGGAAGTTCCCATATGCAATACATAAGGCATAAAATAAGTTAATGGAATAACAATAAATACCTTACGAAGCAATGAGAAAAAGATCGCATGTTTCTTTTTGTTTAGAGATTTAAATACTGTCTGTCCAATATACTGTAGATCCATAAAGATAAAAGCAGCAAAATACTGATTCAATGCAGGAATGGAATCTTTTACAAGTGAAGGATCAGAACTGAATACACGGATCAATGCACCAGGAGCAAAAATGATAATACTCCACATAACGGCTGTATAGCATAGGATCATAGCAGACATAACGATCATAGCCTTTCTTACACGAGCTGGACGTCTGGCACCATAGTTATAACTTAAGATCGGGGAGCCGCCTTCATTCATGGCATAAATAGGGGTTTCCACAAGTTGTCGTACACTTGATACGATCGTCATGACAGAGATATAAATATCTCCGCCAGTTACAGAAAGTACATTGTTGCAAACAATACTTACCAGACTGTTAGTTAACTGCATTATAAATCCGGCAGTTCCAAGGCTGATGATATTTTTGGCATATCCTAAACTCTCTGACAGCTCATTTTTATGAAGAAAACGTACCTTTAATTCTGCTTTTTTTGTAAGGAAATATAATACAAAAGAAGCAGAAAGGCATTGTGAGATCACAGTTGCGATCGCAGCACCCCGAACGCCAAACCCCAATACAAAAATAAAGAATGGGTCAAGCAGTAAGTTGGCAATGGCACCGATCGCAACAGAAAACATTCCGATGGTTGAATATCCTTGTGCATTAATAAATGGATTCATTCCAATGGCGATCATAGATGGCAGTGTACCGATCAGATAGATCATCATATATGGAAAAGCATAAACGAGAGCATCCTTGGAAGCCCCGAATAATATCAAAAGCGGGCGTGCAAATAAAAGCCCAATGAGCATCAATACGACAGCACTAAAACAAACCATAGTAAATGATGTATTCATGATATGGACAGCCTGTTTATTTTTCTTTTGCCCGCGGCTGATCGAAAATAAAGGAGCTCCGCCACTTCCAAATAAGTTAGCAAATGCAGTAATGATCACAACCAGCGGAAAGCATAGTCCAACAGCACCAAGTGCAGCTGTTCCGATATGTGGGATTCGTGCGATGTAAATACGGTCAACAATGTTATATAATAAGTTTAAGATCTGAGCAACAAGCATAGGAAGTGCAGCTGCAAAGATATTCTGGGTTACAGACCCATTTTCAAAATCAATTCGTTTCATTTTTAAAATCATCTCTTTCCAGTTTCATTATATTTTTATTTATCATGGTAGCATCCCATTTATTTTATTATAATATAAATTAGGAGAAAAGATAAAGCGAATATGTTATGATAAAAACAACATACAAATATATAGCAAAGAAAGGGCAGGTGAAATATGAATCAGACGATCAGCATCGGAAAACAAGATTTTGTCTCATTACGAGAAAATCATTATTTTTATATTGATAAAACAGATTTCATCCGACAATGGTGGGAAAATGCAGATGATATCACATTGATCACACGCCCGAGAAGATTCGGTAAAACACTGAATATGAATATGTTAAACTGCTTCTTTTCCAGACAATATGAGAAGCGAGGAGATTTATTTAAAGGCCTTTCCATCTGGACAGATCAGAGATATCAAAGGTTACAAGGAAGTTATCCAGTGATTTTTATCAGTTTTGCAGACGTAAAACAAAATAATTATAAGGATGCAATTCAGAAAATAAAGAATATTATTGTAGATGTATACAGACAGCACCGATATCTCAACAATGAAGAGTGCTTTACCGAAAATGAAAAACAGCAGATGATGGCGATCACAGAAAAGATGGATGATGTAACGGCTCAAGATGCATTAAAGAATCTTTCCAGTTATTTAAATCTTTTATACGGCAAGAAAGTATTGATTTTTCTCGATGAATATGACACCCCAATGCAGGAAGCTTACATCAATGGATACTGGGATGAATTTACCGGATTTATGAGAGGTTTATTTAATGCAACATTTAAAACCAATCCATATCTTGAACGAGCCGTCATGACAGGAATTACAAGGGTATCAAAAGAATCTGTATTTTCAGACTTAAATAATCTGACAGTGATCACGACAACATCCGATCAATATGCAGATTGTTTTGGATTTACAGAAGAAGAGGTATTTAAAAGCTTAGACCAATTTGGAATGTCAGACAAGAAACAGATCGTAAAACAATGGTATGATGGGTTCTCATTTGGACCATTCAAAGATATTTACAATCCATGGTCTATCACAAATTACCTAAAAGAGAAAAAACTGCGCCCATACTGGGCATCCACAAGTTCTAACGGATTGATCAGTAAATTACTGCAAAGTGCATCAGCAAATATGAAAACTCAATTAGAAGAATTATTAAATGGAAAACAGATTATAGTAAATTTTGATGAACAGATCATATTTGGACAATTAGAGCAAGATGAAAATGCTGTTTGGAGTTTACTTGTAGCAAGTGGGTATTTGAAAGTAGAAGAAATTGAATACAAAGGAATGACATTAGAACCATGGTATCATCTGGCTATCACCAATCTTGAAACGATCAGCATGTTTTCTAATATGTTCAAAGGTTGGTTTGCAACGGCATCAGCAAACTATAATGAATTCATTAAAGCAATGCTGGGTGGTAATGTAAAAGCAATGAATCTTTACATGAATGACATTGCACTTGCGACATTCAGTAGTTTTGATGTTGGAAAACATTTCTCGCAAAGAAGCCAGCCCGAACGATTTTACCATGGATTTGTACTGGGACTTTTAGTGGAAGTTAGAGATCTATATGAAATCCGCTCAAACAGAGAAAGTGGATATGGAAGATACGATGTTATGCTCATTCCAAAAACAAAAGAAAACGACGGAATTATCTTAGAATTCAAAGTAAAAGAATCCGAAGAAAAGACGTTAGAAGAAACAGTACAGACGGCATTGGCACAGATAGAAGCTAAGAAATATGACACGGAACTTTTACAGTTAGGAGTAAGCAAAGAACATATCAGACATTATGGATTTGCATTTGAAGGGAAGAAAGTGCTGATAGGATAGAAGTAAGTGATAGAATACGGAAAGAGGTGAGAAATAAAATGGGTCATTATCTAAATCCAGGGACAGGATTATTTGAGATGTCTCTTCGGTCAGAAATTTATATTGATAAAAGCAGACTGATTGAGCAAACAAATCGATATATAAAAACACAACAAAGATATTTATGTGTCAGCCGGCCAAGAAGATTTGGAAAATCAATGGCATTAGATATGTTAGCGGCATATTATGACAGAATGGAAGACACACAAAATATATTTGATAAGTTGGAGATCTGTCAATCACAATCATACGATCAACATTTAAATCAATACGACGTTCTCAGAATCAATATGCAGGAATTTCTAAGTGCATCAAGCAATGTAGACGAGATGTTAAAATTACTTCAGGCAAGACTGATTAAAGAATTGAAAGAAAGATATACAGAGATTGTAGAAGGAGATAATCTTGTATTTGCAATGCAAGATATTTATGCAAAAACAAAATGCCCATTTGTAATTCTCATTGATGAATGGGATTGTTTGTTTCGGGAATATCAGCAGGATCAGGAGGCACAGAAACGATATTTGGATTTTTTGCGTTTATGGTTGAAAGATAAAGAATATGTAGCACTGGCATATATGACAGGAATTTTGCCAATTAAGAAATACGGATCACATTCTGCATTAAATATGTTTATAGAATACTCTATGACAGATCCCGGAAGTCTGGCAGAATTTTTTGGATTTACAGAAGAAGAGGTAGCTAAACTTTGTGAAGAATACGGAATGGATTTTGAAGAGGCAAGGGCTTGGTATAATGGATATCATCTTTTAACTCATAGTAAAAATAAAAATAAAATCTACGCAATGTACAGTCCTAAATCTGTGGTAGAGGCAATGATGCGGCATAAGTTTGGCACTTACTGGAATCAGACAGAGACTTATGAAGCGTTAAAAATATATATTCAGATGAATATGGATGGATTAAAAGATGCAATCATAAAAATGCTCGCAGGTGAAAGTGTAACAATTAATACAGGAACATTCAGTAATGATATGACAACATTTTCTTCAAAAGATGACGTATTAACGTTGTTGGTTCACCTTGGATACCTTAACTATGATAGTGAAAATGAAATGGTATGTATTCCGAATAAAGAAGTATCCAAAGAATACATGAATGCAATCAGCACGATGGATTGGCACGAAGTAACAGATGCAGTGCAGGAATCCAAAGAATTATTGGAAGCATTATGGAATCAGGATGAGGAAAAAGTAGCAAAGGGAATTGACAAAGCACATAGAGAAATTTCTATTTTACAATATAACGATGAGAATTCACTTAGTTGCACAATTACATTAGCATTTTATTTTGCAAGAGAATACTATACGATCATTCGAGAATTGCCAACAGGAAAAGGGTTTGCAGATATATGCTTTCTCCCACGGAAAAAATATGCAGATAAGCCAGCCGTGATCATAGAATTAAAATGGGATAAAACCGCACAAGGCGCAATTGCTCAGATTGAAGAGAAGCAATATGTCGATGCATTGAAAGATTATAAAGGAAATATAATTATAGCTGGAATTAATTATGATAAAAAGACAAAAGAGCATTGTGCGAAAATAAAAATGTTAAAAACAAGTAAAATAGATTGATTTATAAGTTAATATGTGATATTTGTATTTCAAAATAGATAAATGAAAGGAAATACACATATGGATCATAGAAAAGCAAGAAAAATATACTGGTTATTTTTGCTGGCAGGCAGCGTTGTTATAGTGTTGACTGCTTTTGCAACAGATGAAATATTACAAAAAATAATCATAGGAGCAGGAGTTGGCGTTTGGATCATCGGATTTATTGTGGCATTTTGTTTTATCCGGTGTCCGTATTGCAGAGGAGCATTAAATTTGAGAGGCCTGTCACCAGATTATTGTCTGCATTGTGGGAAAAAGATATGATAAAATATTTATTGGAGTATAAAAAATTGTATTAAGAAAAAAATACCTATTATAGTATTAAAATAAAAGTGCAATTTTTGCACTTTGAAATTGACGAAGTGCAAAAATTGCACTATTATAAAATTAGAGGTGCAATTATGATAGGTGAGTTAAAAAAAACAAGAATTGAAAAAAAAATGACACAGCAACAGGTTGCTGATTTAGTAGGAATATCTTTACGTTCCTATAAATCATATGAAAATGATGAGAAGAAACAAGGAAGTTTAAAATATAATTATATATTAGAAAAACTTTCAAAAATAAATCCAATAGACGAAGAACATGGAATTGTTGACATAGGGTATATAACTGAAAAATGCGGAAATGTATTTCAAAAATATGATGTAGATTTTTGTTATCTTTTTGGATCTTACGCTAAATCGAAAGCAAAGCCAACCAGTGATGTGGATCTGTTAATTTCAGCAAACGTAAAAGGACTAAAATTTTATGGATTAGTCGAAGAAATTAGAGAAGCACTACACAAAAAAGTAGATGTTTTAGAAATTAATCAACTAAAAGATAATTTAGAATTAACACAAGAAATATTAAAAGATGGGATAAAAATATATGGATAATGTAAAGAATGATCGTTATTACATTCAAAAAATACAAAACGATTTGCAATTTATAGTACAACATATGAAAGATGTAGATATAGAAGAATTGAACGCAAATGAAATACTACTGGATTCAATGTTGTTTCGAATGATTCAGTTATCTGAAAATGCAAAGAAATTGTCGGATGAGTATAAAGAGAAAAGAGGATATATTCCATGGAATGCTATGTATGGATTGAGAAATCGTATTGTACATGATTATGGAAATGTTGATTTAAATATTGTCTTTGAAACATTAAAAAATGATATACCAGAATTGTTAGAGATGATGATAAAAGGGTAATGTTAACTTGTGTTGCTTGTCGCAACGAGATATTTTGGTGTAAATTCAATACATCAAAATATAAGGAGAGACAATAATTATGTTTAATGAGAATCTGAAAATAATAAGAAAAGCAAAAGGATACACACAAGAAGAATTAGCAATCAAAATTCACGTAGTAAGACAAACCATCAGCAAATGGGAAAAAGGACTATCCGTACCAGATGCAGATACATTATCCAAATTAGCGGATGTATTAGAGATTAACGTGAGTGAATTATTGGGTAGTGAAATAAAAGAAGAAGCCAATAAGAATGAAGTAGCAGAACAACTTGCGAAGATTAGTGAACAATTGGCGATTAAGAATAGACGGCATAAGAGGATATGGAAAGTTATTGGAGTTATATTGTTAGCTGTGATTGTTATTAATATGCTTCTAGTGGTTTTGGGCACGGTTACATATAACGAAAAAGATACGAATATCACTACGATTGAAGAGAAATTTTAAGGTGATGTGTATGGGGAATGATATTGGATAGGAATTAAGTTTTTTTCAAACATCTTGCCAAATTCCATTCAATCCAAGCAAAATCACAAAGATTGATCGTATGAATGGATATCTGCCTTACTCCAGAGTCAAAGAAGATACAAGACTTAATGATGCAAAGATGGCAGAAGTTGCCGTGCTGGTAAAAGAAATTAAAGAAACATTTTCGAATAAGACAATTTAGTTGTATACAGGATTTTGCTGGGATGGGATCAAGATATTAGATGTTGTATAGTATTATGATGTGATCGTTGACGGACCTTTTATACAGGAAAAATTTGATGGGAAAATACCAGTCACAGGAACAAAAATAACTATTAACAAAAGAGATTCCTAAATCATTCAATGGGGATAGGAATCTCTTTTGTTTTTTATTTTCTGGGGAATTTCGATGAAATCTCCCAGAAAATAAAAGATCCTCCGGGCAGGATTATTTCTTGTGAGTTAAATAAAGATAATTAAAAAGTATTAGATTTATTTTCTGACTTTATCATAATCAGCAAACATTAAGTGCTCAATTTCTTCATCTTCTTCAACTTCTGGAATTCTTCCAGCGGCTGTCTTAAATCGATTATCCAGATGATCATCATTTGTCATAGAAACTTCAAATAACATGACTTTTCCAGTACCAGGAACACCACGCCAAGTATGATATTGTCCCTGAGTCAGAGTAATGCTCTGTCCAGGTTTTAAAGTGATTGTTGTTCCAGCAGGAAATGTCTGCTCACATCCATCAATATGGACTGTGACAGGAGTAGAGTCAAAGGTACCAGGTTTTCCTGAACGACCACCTTCTACATCATTAAAATCAGCTGGTGTGGCATTGTATAAAGTAAGTTCAAGATCACCACCACCACGATTGATGATATCTTCCATTTTACTCCAATGGTAATGATAAGGTAAGATTTGACCATCATTAACAAGTAATAATTTTTCAGCATAAGGTTTTGGGTATTTTTCTTTATTGTGGAAGTTTCCATTTCTAAAAGTAAAGACTGTTAATCCATAGTGCTCAAAATCACCAGTTCCAAAATCAGTAATATCCCAGCCTAACATATTGTCAACAATTTCCTGATATTCATTACCAGCATTCTCCCAGTCTTTCTTGCCCCAGTAAGCAAATGGTGGTAGAGGAAAATCTCTTCCTTTCATATAATCAATAGTTTCATTGATAATTTTGTTGATTTCTGATCGTTTCATGAGTACCTCCTTATATGGCAAACAAATTATTGATGTGAAATAAAATTTCTTATGTATTGAATATTATAGACTTTAAGAGAACGAAAGTCAATGAAAAAGAAAAAATATTTCATAAACATATCAAAAAACATAAAAGAAGGAAGAAAATTGTAAAAAAAGAAGAATTGAAAATATCAATTCTTCTTAGATGAGTGATTGGATTTTATAGTTTACTGTCAGAAATAAGTAATTCAACATCTTGGATATGATTATCCGTTTCTTTTGGAATTGATTCGGATAATTGTTTTTCGTTTTTAATGAAAAACAATAACGCATCACATATGGCAAGTTCATTTAGGTGTGAAGTTGGAGCACCGAAATCAGTAAATAACGGATGATCTTCGTTGGAACTTAGAATATAATCTGCTAGACTGACAAGAGGGGAGCTCTTTTCTTCAGTAATTAGGATGATTTTCATTCCTTTGTTTTTGGCTGTTGTAGCTGCGTGCAATACCTGCCTGGCCATACCTGATTTTGAAATAGCAATCAAAACATCATTTTCATTTCCGAGTGCAACACTATTTAAGTAAAACTCAGGAATGGGAGAACTAAATGTAGATATACCAAAACGACCAAGGCGGAAACTTAAATCCAAGGCAATTGGTGTAGTGTTACCAATTGCTGCAATATGAGCAATTCGACATTTTGATAATAATTGTGAGCATTCAATAAACTTATTCTTATCTAGTTTGGATATAAGAGAATGTAAATTATGAATATGTTGTTCGAACACCCATTTTAACAAATCCTCATCTGGATTATTTGGATTCTGGATTTCTTTGCGGCCAACGTCGCGAGAAAGAATTAGACGCATTTGGTAATATCCCTGATATCCAAGATGTTTGCACATTCTGACAACAGTAGCTTCACTGGCACCACTTCTTTTTGCCAGTTCTGAAACATTTAACATGATAACTTCTTGTGGATTATTTTTGATGTAGGTAGCTATTTTTTTTTCGGTCGGAAATAAGTTATCATATTCGTCTGTAATAACATCAATTACATTTTTGGTATTTTCCATATAAACCTCGACTTTCTAAAAATGGATAACTATCTTGTTAAAAATTATAAAAAAAACATAAGGTAAAATCAATATTATGAATCAAATTTACATAATAGGTTTTCTGTGAAGAACGAAGTTTGTATGGAATTGTCTGGATTCACCTGGTTTCAGATAATTAAGATTGCCATTTTTTCTGATTGTATGGCGACCGTCAAGCAAAGACGTACAAGGTTCTAAGCCTAAAACGTAATCTCTTTCTCCCATCATTTTCCATTCAACACTTTGAGGGAACTCTCTTGTATCAAAATTAATGGAGATACCTTTATGAATCAAAGGATTGTAAACACTCATAGAGGCATTATCGCTGTCATAAAAATGATAGAAACATTGTTCGGCATAGTTTGGAACTGGAGAAATCATCTGATTCCATTCATTAATTCCTTTTTGGGCTTCGTCATCACGTGCAACGATTTTTGAAGAGTTAATTGTTAATTCTGAATTCTCATCAATTAAAGGGTATCCAAGATTAATATGATATAAAAGCATCAATGGTTCATCTGCGGACCCTTCATTTGTGATCGTATCTGTAATGGCAAATGTATTAGAAAAGAGAGGAATTTCTAAAGTTCTTTCCAAAGTAAATTTTCTTCCGAAGATTACATGATCTTTAATTGTTGAGTGAATGGAGATTACATCATTATTGATCGTGTGATAAACATATTCGGCAGGAGTATTAGAAATCGTTCCATGTAATGCATATGAAACACCAGCATCTATATTAGGAACTCCAATGTTGTCAAAACCACAGGTTGTCATAAAACCGCATTGAAATGATTTCAAAAAACCAAATCCATCAGATCCGGGGGAATAAAATTCTGGTTTAACATAACCGCAAGTTGACATATAATTCATATTTACTCCATCGTAAGTCAAACGTGAGATGTCAGAACAGCGGTCAGCATTGATGAATAATTCGAGTCCTGCACCGTTTCTTACATGAAAAATATGTGTTTGATTGCCTTTGCCACCGTGAAGAGTGTATTCTTCAACTCCATACAATTGCAATGTGTGTCCAATGTACTTATATTTGTTCATAAAAGCCTCCTTAAAGAAATAAATTTTCATATAAATGGGTTACAATGTCATTTTAGCACGAAATATTTCTTGGGTAAATATAAAAATGACACACATATAAAAAAAAATTTCATTTCATGCTTGACATGAAATACCAAAGAATATATAATAAAAACATCAAATACATGAGAAATAATAAATGAGTAAGAAATAATTATTCATAAAGATGCATCAATTTTTCTAGTATATAACAATTAACACAAGCTTATACAATTAAGAAAAATAAAGGAGATATTACTATGTTAATGAATATGAAAGAACTTTTATCTGTTGCTAATGAACATAATTTTGCTGTTCCAGCATTCAACATTGGAAGTGGACAGATTTTAAATGCAGTTATCGATTGCTGTGAAAAAAAACAGGCTCCAGTCATTCTTGCAATTCATCCAGATGAATTAGAATTTCAGGGAGACAGCTTCGTTGAAATGTGTAAGGACCGAGCAAACAAAACAAAAGTTCCAGTTGCAATTCATTTAGATCATGGAGCTACAATGGAACAGGTATTAAGAGCAATTCGTTGTGGGTTTACATCAGTTATGATCGATGCTTCAAGCGAATCTTTTGAAGATAATATCAATATTACAAAAGAAGTAATTAAAGTAGCTCATCCTTTAGGAGTATCAGTTGAAGCTGAGTTAGGTACGATCGGAGATATTAAAGAAGATACAGGAAATCGTGAGATCGGTTCTAAAGAGATTATTTATACTAAACCAGAAGATGCAGTTAAATTTGTAGAAGAAACAGGATGTGATACATTAGCGATTGCAATCGGAACTGCTCATGGACTTTATCCTAAAGATTTTGAACCACATTTAAAACAGGATCTGTTAACAGAGATTAAAGAAAAAGTTTCTATTCCATTAGTACTTCACGGAGGATCTGCAAACCCAGATTCAGAAATCGCAGAAGCAGTAAAACGTGGAATTAATAAGATTAACATTTCTTCTGATATTAAAGATGCTTTCTATCAGCAGACAAGAAAAACATTGGCAAATGATCCAGTTGTAAGAGAACCATTTGTATTATATAAAGAAAGTATTGAAGCGATGGATAAAGTAATCTATCAGAAGATTGAGTTGTTCAATGATGATGATAAGATGAAATATTACAAATTATAAGATTAGGAGAAAATAGCAATGGATATAAAAGATGTTTTAGATGAACGAATCATATGCAGCAGCCTAGAAACAAAAGATAAGGAAGATGCACTAAAGCAATTGTCAGCAAAATTAGAAGAAACAGGATATATTGATGATAAGGATGCTTTCCTGAAAGATATCTTTTTTAGAGAATCACAGGGATGCACAGGAATTGGAAATGGAATAGCGATTCCACATGGGAAGAGTCCATCTGTAACAAAAGTTGGAATAGCTATTGCTAAATTAACAAATGAGATTGAATGGGAAACATTGGATGGTAAAGGCGTAAAGGTAATCTTATTATTTGCAGTTGGAGATAAAACTGAAGATGCACAAGAACATTTGAAACTTCTGGCACAAGTGGCTGGAAAATTGGGTAATGATGAAATTGTGGAGAAGTTATTAAAGGCGGAATCTGTAGAAGAAATCAAATCTGTATTTTTATAAAGGAGAATAAGCCATGAATATTGTTGGAGTAGCAGCATGTACAGCAGGAATTGCTCATACATATATTGCAAAAGAAAAATTAATTAATGCGGCAGAAAAAGCAGGACATAAAATTCATGTTGAAACACAGGGAGTAATTGGGACAGAAGATCCACTTACAGAAGAAGAAATTGCACAAGCAGATGTTGTAATTTTAGCAATTGATGTAGCAATTTCAGGAAAAGAGCGTTTTAAAGGTAAAAAAACAGTGGAAGTGCCAACAGAGATGGTTGTACATTCACCAAATGCTTTGATTGCTAAAATTGAAGAAATTGTAAAAGGATAAAATAAAATATAGGGAGGAAGTTATCAATGAAACAGTTACAAGTGAAAAAACACATGATGACAGCAATATCATATCTGATTCCATTTGTATGTGCAGCAGGTATGTTGATGGTTATCGGAAATATTGCAGGTGGGACAAGTGTTACAGATTTTTCAAAACAGTTAGCAATCCCAGATCTTCTGACAACATTAGGCGGACAGGCATTAGGATTCCTGCCAGTCGTGATTTCAACCGGAATCGCATATTCTATTGCGGACAAAGCAGGTATTGCACCTGGTGTTATCATGGGAATTCTTTGTAAAGCGGACGGTTATGGATTCTTAGGTGGTTTGATTAGTGGATTTTTAGTTGGTTATTTAACAGCATGGCTGATCAAAGTAATTAAAGTGCCACAGTGGATCGCAGGATTATTACCACAGTTGATTTTACCATTATTAGGTTCATTAATTGTTGGGTTGGTTATGCAGTATGTAATCGGGGTACCAATTGTTATGCTTACAAATGCAATCACAGGATTATTAGTAAGTATGCAGTCAGGAAATGGATCTTTGATTATATTTGGACTTGTTATCGGAATTTTATCAGCTGTTGACTATGGTGGACCAATCAACAAAGTAGTATTTGTATTTGCCAGCGGAGTTATGTCAGAAGGAATGGGAGAGCCTATCGCTATTCTGATCATGGCATCAATGATTGCACCATTTGGATTAACTTTAGGATATTTATTCTCCAAGCTTTTCCACAGAGATATTTACTCTAAACAGGAAGTTGACAACCTAAAATCAGCATTTATCATGGGATGCTGTCAGATTACAGAAGGATCTTATCCAATTATTCTGAATGATCTGTTAAGAATCACAATCTGTACAGCAGCAGGAGCTGGTGTTGCAGGAGCTATGGCAGCAGTATTTAAAGTATCATCAAAAGTTCCAGCAGGTGGATTCTTTGCACTTCCAGGAATTAATTACCCACAGTATTGGCTGTTAAGCTTATTAGTTGGATCTGTAGTATTTGGACTTTTAATTCAGGTATTAAAGAGAAAACCAAATGAAGAAGAAGTTGAAGAAGAGAAAGAAATTAATTTATCAGATCTGAAGATCAGCTAAAAATTAGTTAAAAGAACAGGCCTTTCGTGGGAGTTATAAATCTCATGAAAGGCTTATTTTATGGAGGAAATCATATGTATTATATTGGTGTTGATTTAGGAACCTCATCATTAAAATTATTATTAATGGATGAAAAAGGTAAAATTCAAAATATTGTTTCCAAAGAATATAATCTGTATTTTCCAAAAGAGGGATGGGCAGAACAGAATCCACAAGATTGGTGGCGTGCATTTGAAACAGGAATTTTGGAGTTGTTAGAAGATTATGATGCAAAGGAAGTGGAAGGCATCAGTTTTGGTGGTCAGATGCATGGACTTGTAATTCTGGATGATCACGATGAAGTGATACGCCCGGCAATTTTATGGAATGATGGAAGAACGAAAAAACAAGTTGCATATTTGAATGAAGAAATAGGAAAAGAAAAGCTATCAGAATACACGGCCAATATTGCATTTGCAGGATTTACAGCTCCGAAAATTTTATGGGTCAAAGAAAATGAACCAGAGAATTTTGAAAAAATTTCTAAGATTATGCTTCCAAAAGATTACATTGCATACAAACTTTCAGGGGCATTTTGTACAGATTATTCAGATGCATCAGGAATGCTTTTATTAGATGTAAAGAATAAATGTTGGTCAAAAGAAATGATAGAAATCTGTAAGATAAAAGAAGAACAATTACCTAAATTATATGAAAGTTATGATGTTGTTGGAACGCTAAAAAAAGAAAATGCAGAAAAGTTTGGAATGAATGAAAATGTGAAGATCATTGCTGGAGCTGGAGATAACGCAGCAGCAGCCATTGGAACTGGTACAGTTGGAGGAGGAAGATGTAATATATCTTTGGGAACGTCTGGAACTGTTTTTATTTCCAATGACCGATTTGAGGTAGATTCTAACAACGCATTACATTCCTTTGATCATGCAGATGGGAAATATCATTTGATGGGGTGTATTCTAAGTGCAGCTTCCTGTAATAAATGGTGGATGGAAAACATTCTTGAAACAAAAGATTATAATAATGAACAGGATAAGATTGATAAGTTAGGAGAAAATTCTGTTTATTTCCTTCCATATTTAATGGGCGAAAGATCTCCACACAATGACAGCAATGCAAGAGGTACATTTGTTGGAATGACGATGGACACAAAAAGAGAAGATATGACCTTGGCGGTTCTTGAAGGTGTCGCATATGCAATCAGAGATTGTGTAGAGATAGCAAAGAAACAAGATATTCCGATAAAATCAGCAACAATTTGTGGTGGTGGAGCCAAGAGTGATCTCTGGTGTAAGATTATCGCAAATGTATTAAATATAGAAATTAAACGCTTAGAAACAGAAGAAGGCCCAGGATATGGAGCTGCTATATTGGCAGCAGTAGGATGTGGGGTATATGAAAATGTGGAAAGTGCTTCTCTTAAGTTAAGTAAAGAAAAAATGGTAATAAAACCAGAAAAAGAACTAGCAGAAAAATATAATCAGAAGTATCAAAAATTTAGAGAACTTTACCCAGAGATGAAGAAATTGTTTGGAAAATTAAATCAATAAACAAGTTATTTGAAAAAGAGCAGCTGTCAAAATGATAAGCTGTTCTTTTTCTACGATGTGCTTATAAATATTTATTCTGATTTTATTTCTGTCACATATACGAAAGCCTACTTACACAATTTAATAATGATAAATTTTCCTTCTACTCCGCAAAAAATAAACCGTAACAACAAGTGTCAACAACTCCGCCACAACAACTCCCATCCAGATTCCATTCAATCCAAGCAAAATCGGCAGCAGCATAATACATCCAATCTGAAACAGCAAAGTTCGAAGAAAAGCAATCATCCCAGAAACAACCCCATTATTAAGCGCTGTAAAGAATGAAGAAGCCCAGATATTAAATCCATTGATCAAAAACACAAATGAATACAACCGGAATCCATGAAACGTCATAGCAAATAGATCAGCATCATATCCAACAAAGATATTGATCAGTGGATGAGCAAAAAATTCAGAGATCAAAGTTAAGCAAACTCCAGTTACAGCAATCAAGGATAAACTCTTCTTCAACATATTCTTTAATTCCGAATGATTTCCAGCTCCATAATTATAACTGGTGATCGGTGCGCTTCCCATAGAATAGCCAAGATAGATCGCAGCAAAGATAAAGTTTGCATACATGATCACACCATAAGCCGCAACACCATCCGCACCAGCAAGGCGCATTAACTGTGTATTATAAAGCATATTTACAACGGAAGAAGAAGCATTTGTCATAAATTCCGAAGAACCATTTAAACAAGTCTTTAATAAGATATCTTTTCTCCAGACAGGTTTCACAAGGCGAAGACGGCTGCTGTTATTTTTCCGTGCAAAATAGATCAACGGTACAAGCCCGCCAACATATTCACCCATGGCAGTTGCAACCGCAGCTCCGGCAACGCCATAATGCATAACTCCGATAAAGAGATAATCAAACACAATATTGATCACGCCAGAGATCAAAGACATACGAAGACTGTAAGAAGGTTTCTCAGCTGTAATAAAGAAGTTATAAAAGATTGTCTGCATCATAAACATTGGCTGTGATACAAACATAATCCGCCCATAAGTAGACGCATATTCAAGCAGCTGTCCACGCGCACCAAGCGCCATACAGATCTGTCGGATAAAAATAAATCCAAAGATTGATAAGATCGTGGCACCGATCAAAGCTGTAAAGATCAGCATAGAAAAATATTCATTTGCTTTTTCTTTTTTGCCCTCACCAAGCGTTTTTGCAACGATCGCACTTCCACCAGAACCGATCATAAATCCGATCGCTCCAACACCCATTGCAACAGGAAGGATCAGATTAACCGCAGCAAATGCTGTTTTTCCTGCAAAATTGGAAATAAATAATCCATCAATAATACTGTACATGGAAGTACAGATCATCATAATGATCGATGGGAATACAAAACGGATCAGACGTTTGTAAGTGAAATGATCCGATAACTGAATCTTCATGATAAACTAAAACTCCTTTTCCTCTAAGATATATTGTTTCATATTTTTCTTTAAAATCTGGACATATTTTCTCGTAAGAGAAAGCAGCAGCTCACACTCCGAAGGTTTCATAGATTCAAATGTAGCATTTTCCATATCAAAGACAGGGCCGATATGTTCTTCAGAAAATTTTCGTCCAAACTCTGTAAAGAATAAGTGAATATCCCTTCCGACCCCGGCTTTACGGACCAAAAATCCTTTGTCTTCCAGAGATTTTACGGAAGAATTCACCGTTTGTTTTGAGATAGAGTAAAGTTTGCAGATATCTTTCTGAGAGCAGCCATCTCCAAGTTCTAACAGACAATATAAAATGAGAAATGCCGAATCTGTAAGATGCATGGAAAGAGCGATCTCATGGTAGACATCATCAATCATCTTATAGAGCGAATCAAATTCCTTTAAGGCACGATTTTGTTTTGATTCCATAGTGACTTCCTTTCTTAATAACAATTATATCAAGTCCGAAATCGGACTAGGAGATTATGATAATTATAGTCTGATTTCGGACTTGTGTCAATCGTTATTTCATAGGAAATTACTTTACGAGGTCATTCGAATCAGTTAAAATAAAGAATCAGAGAATAAAGTACAACCAAAGAAGGAAGTTACCTATGAAATTTGCCTACGATATCCCAGATTCATTCTGGAGTTTATTTCGTTCGATGAACAGAGAACTTTATATGGAAGCCTTGCTGAAGATCAACGAAGAATATGAATATAACAATTATTATTTAAGTAAAGAAGTATGCCTTCAGGTATTAGAAGACTGGAACGAAAGCCAGCGGATCTGGTTATCCCCTGAAGAATTTGAATCAGAAACTGATACAAGCCAGACACCGCCAAACAGGATCTTAAACTGGCTGATCAAAACGGGATGGTTAAAGAGGATCGAAGATTTCTCAACATTAACGACCAATATCATCATTCCAGATTATGCAGCGGTATTTTTAACAGCATTTGAAGAACTGGTCAACCCATCAACGGATGACACAGAGATCTATATCCAGAATGTATACGCAACACTGTTTTCATTCTGGCATGATAAGAAGATGAACTTAGCCATGTTAAAAACAGCGCTTGTTAATACAAAGAAATTAAATAAAGCCTTGCAGGATATGTTACACAACATGGACCATTTCTTCAGCCGCCTGCTAAAACAGAAATCATACGAAGAAGTGCTGGCAGAACATTTGGAAGGTTACGTCGAGGAGATCGTTGAGAAGAAATATCATATCTTAAAGACAAATGATAACTTCTACCTATATAAAAATGATATCAAACGATGTTTAAGAGAAATGCGAGAAGACATTCCATGGATGGAACAGGTACAGAAGAAAGCAGATAAAGAAAAAGGTGAAGATGTTTTAAGTATCATCAATGCGATCGAGCGAGGATTTGATGATATTGAACATCGAATTTCTAACATGGATAAAGAACATTCCAAATATATCAGGGCAACAGTAACGCGTATGAATTACATGCTGAATGGAGAATCCGACACAAGAGGTCTGATGATCCAGCTGTTAAAGACGATTGGGGATTCTAAGGACAGCGAGGAAAAGATCGAGAAGGTCGGACAGAGTATGAATCTCTCTCATTTTGAAGTGCTTTCAGAGAAGTCTTTGTATAAGAAGAGAAAACGAAGAGATTTTGCAAGTCAGGTAGAAGAAGAAAAGCAGCAGGAAGAATTATCAAGAGAAGATGTCCTAAGATTAAATAAGATTCATACAAGATACCAGCAGGCTGAGATTGAAGATTTTATTGAAGCTTACATGCATGATGATCATATGGAAGTTAAGGATATTGATATCAGGGATGAAGAGTCCTTTGAGAAATTAATTCTTGCCTACGATTACAGCACGAGAAGAAACAGTAAATATAAAGTGATCGAGAGAGACGATAAATTGATCGATAATGGAAGTTACCGCTATCCGGCATTAACTTTTGTAAGGAGGAAACCGAAATCATGATACCGTATTATGAAGAATTGAATGACGAAGAAAAAAATGCGGTCACGAAAGTGATCCGTACGTTGTTAAAACAGACATTTGTATTAGAAAGAAAATATGATAAAAAGAGCGGAAGACTTGTATACAATAAAGAATTTAGAACCGTTGACCTGCATCAGGAATTTTTAAGAGAATATTTTAAGATTTCAGGAATCGAATTAAGAGAAAATCTGCATCTTGGAGTCTTTTATATTGAAGGAGAAACTTTGATCGGAGAGAAGATTTCCAGATTATCAACCATTTATCTTCTGATCTTAAAATTATTATACGATGAACATATGGCAGAGGCTTCATCGAATACAAGTGTGTATACATCATTAGGAGAAATCCATGAAAAGATCAATGATTTCCATCTGATGAGAACCTTGCCATCCATCACTGAGATGCGTCGTTCCATCGCATTATTAAAGAAATATCAGATCATCGAACCACTCGATGTATTAGAAGAATTAAATGAAGAGACAAGAATGATGATCTATCCATGCGTGAATGTCGTGTTACTAGGAGATGACATCCGCAGATTGATCGAAAGTTTCAGCAAGGAGGAAGTAGACAGTGAGTTTGACGAAGACGAAGCAGCCATTTCTGGCATTATCGAAGATATGCCTGAATAATTGGCATTATATAGATCAGAAAATATTAAGTTTCAACGATGGAATCAACTTTTTTACTGGACATTCTGGAAGTGGAAAGTCAACAGTGATCGATGCGATGCAGATCGTTTTATATGCGAATACAGATGGTCGTGGATTCTTTAATAAGGCGGCAGCAGACGATTCCGATCGAAATCTGATCGAATACCTGCGAGGAATGGTTGCGGTTGGAGAGAAAGATGAAGTTACTTATTTGAGAAATAAAAACTTCTCCACAACGATCGTTCTTGAATTTACACAGACAGAATCTGACGAAAAAGAATGTCTGGGAGTTGTATTTGACGTAGATACAGCAAGAAATGATACATCCAGATTATTTTTCTGGCACAAAGGTGGCATTTTAGAGAATGCTTACCGTACGGAAGAACATGCGATGACAATTTCGGAACTCCGCAAATATATGCAGAAAAACTTCAAAAAAGAAGATTTCTATTTTGGAACAAGCAACGAGAGATTTAGAAAACAGATGTATGACATCTATCTTGGCGGTCTTGATATGGAGAAATTCCCAAGACTGTTTAAACGCGCGATCCCATTTAAAATGAATATCAAGCTCGAAGATTTTGTGAAAGAATACATCTGTATGGAGCAGGACATTCATATTGAAGATATGCAGGAAAGCGTGATGCAGTATGGAAGAATGCGTCAGAGAATCGAAGATACATTAAAGGAAGCAAAGAGCTTAGAAGAGATCAAAGAAAGTTTCGTTAAATTCAAGACCAAAAAAGAGGAACAGGATTATTGTCAGTACCGCATGAACAAACTGGATGTCCTGAAATTAAAAACAGATATTCATCTATTACAGCAAAAGATTGAAGATGGAGAGAAAGATCTAAAGACACAGGAAGAGAATGAAACAGTTCTTGAGAAGAAACTAGAGAAACTCGCCAAAGAATACGATGCATTGGTAGCACAGATCGCAGGAAGTGGATACGATCAGATCGCAACAAGGAAAAAGGATGTTCAGGAGTTGTTAGGACAGTTAAATCATTCCGTACAGCGTTGGGAACAGACATCAAAAGACTTAAAAAAATGGTGTGATCTCGATATTACGCCAAATCAGGCAATCTGGGATATCGAGAAATTTGAACAGGGAGATATCACAGAAGATGATCTGAATCGATTAAAACATACATTGGATATCTTAAGAAAAGAAACCGAGGAAGAGCGACAAGATAATGCGTCTGCACTGAGAGCCTTAAAGAAACAGGAGAAATCCATTTCTGATGAGTTGAAAGAACTGAAAAAGGGTAACAAAGCATATCCAAAAGAAGTTCTGGATGCAAGATATGAATTACAGACGAAATTAAGCGAAAAATGTGGTGATTTTGTAAAAGTAAATGTGCTTGCCGATCTGTTAGACATGAAAGATGAGAGATGGCATAAAGCGGTCGAAGGATATTTAGGATCGAATAAATTAACACTGATCGTGGAACCAAAATACGTCAAGGATGCCATGGAAATCTACCGTGATATGGATCAGAAGAAATACTGGAGAATTTCGATCGCAGACACACAAAAGATTGATAAGCAGGACATGAAGGTTGAGGAAAATGCGTTATCAGAAGAAGTTCTTGCAGAACAGTCTTATGTGAAAAAGTTGATAGAATCCTTGATCGGGCGTGTGATTAAATGTGAGACGATCGATGAATTAAGAAATTGCCGTACTGGTATCACACCAGATGGAATGCTTTATAAAAACTTCCAGTTAAAACGATTAGATCCAAAACAGTACACAAGAAATTCCTACATTGGAGACAACAGTTTACGCCACAGGATCAAAGAATTAGAGAAAGAAAAGGACAAGATCTTTGATAAAAAAGATCCATTAGAAAAAGAAGTTTTAAGTGCTGTCGTTATTTTGGACTATGAATATCTTCCACAGTCAGCCGAAGAATATCTGAAACAGCAGGAAACACTGGAACGTGCGAAAGAACGTCAGGAAGAATATGAAGATTTAGAAAATCAGCTGACAAAATTAAGAGAAGGTGCCCTAAAAGGTCTGGAAGAGGAAAGAGACCAGAACAGGTTAAAACAGGAAGATTGCAAACAAGAGATCAATGCAATGAAAGAAGCAATCTGGGCAACACAGAATGCATTAAAAGAATGCAGACAGCAGATTATTGACCAGAATGAAGCATTGATCCGTGCACAGAATGAATTACCGGCAAATGGAGAGTACGAGCAGCAGTTTGCACAGGAGGTCGAGAAGACAGACACAGAAGACTATGAACGTCTCAAAAAACGTGCAGCAAGGAAATACTATGATGCCGGAACGAAGAAGGAAGAAGAATATAGAAAGCTTGTGGAAGTCAGAACTGCATATTTAAGGGAATATCCGAACCGTACATTCTCAGCAGTAGATGAGAATAATGATGTGTATGACAAGCTTTATAAGGAATTATCATCTGATCACATGGAAATGTATCGTGAAAAAGCTGCAAAACAGGCAAAAACAGCAATGGAACATTTCAAAGATGACTTTGTATACAAGATTCGAAGCGCAATCAGGGAAGCTTATCAGCGCAGGGACGAATTAAACCGCATGATCAGTGGACTCGACTTTGGGAAAGATAAATACCAGTTTAAGATCACAAGAAATACAGGAGCCGATGGAAAATATTATCCAATGTTTATGGATGATTCTCTGAATATCGATCCATCTGTCTTAAATACAACGATGGATGACCAGATGAATCTCTTCTCTATGGAACATGAGAATAAATACGGGGAACTGATGAATGAATTGATCGAGATCTTTATCCCGCCAGAAGGTGCAACCGGTGAAGAACTTGAGAATGCGAAACGTGATATGCAGAAATATTCTGATTATCGTACGTATCTGTCCTTTGATATGGAACAGATTGTGGATGGTGATGAAAAACTGACGATCGGATTAAGTAAGATGATCAAGAAAAACTCTGGTGGAGAAGGACAGAACCCATTATATGTTGCATTACTCGCAAGTTTTGCACAGGCCTATGGAATTCATCTTTCACCAAAAGTACGAAGAAATCCAAGCATCCGTCTAGTTGTCTTAGATGAAGCATTCTCTAAGATGGATGCAGAGAAAGTTGCAAGTTGTATTGACCTGATCAGGAATCTAGGATTCCAGGCAATCATCAGTGCGACAAATGATAAAATTCAAAATTACCTGGAAAATGTAGATAAGACTTTTGTATACGCCAATCCAAACAAGAAAAATATTTCCATTCAGGAATTTGAGAAATGTGAATTTGATAATTTAGTCACAGAAGAATAGATAAAAATACAGATACGAGGAGAAATGTATTTATGAATCGAAGTTTAAAAGGAATTTGCTTCACAGTTGCAGGAGGATGCTGCTGGGGCATGTCTGGTGTGATGGGGAAATATTTATTTGATGCAAAAGATCTGACGGCTACGTGGCTTGTGACAGTCAGATTATTAGGGGCAGGAATCTGCCTGCTGTTGCTTATGTATCAGAGAAAAGGGAATTCAATTTTTCGTGTATGGAAAAGAAAAGATTCAGCGGTCAATCAGCTGATCTTCGGGATGATTGGAATGGCTATGTGTCAGATGACGTACTTCCTTGCCATTCAGGAGTCAAATCTGGGAACTGCGACAGTTCTTCAGTATTCTGCACCAATCTTAATTATGGTGTTCTTTGTATTAGTGGAAAAAAGATTTCCAAAGAAAGAAGAAGTGCTTGTACTGGCAACTGTGATCGTAGGAATCTTTTTGCTTGCAACACATGGAAGTATAAAAAACTTAGTGATCACCAATGCAGCATTATTCTGGGGATTGTTATCCGCTTTTGCTTTTGCAGTTTATAACGTGCAGCCAAAGAAATTATTAGACGAATTTGGTACTTTAGAGACAACAGGATGGGGAATGTTTGTCGGTGGAGTTTTGGTAACTCCATTTACAAAAGTATGGAGTATCCCAGGACATTGGGATATCATGACGGTTGCAATGACAATTGGAGTTGTATTCTTAGGAACGATCGTGGCGTTTTCCTGTTATCTCCATGGGATTTCCATGTTAGGACCAGTTCAGGGAAGTATGCTTGGATGCGTGGAACCGCTGGTTGCAACGATTCTTTCCGCAACTGTGCTTGGACAGGCCTTTGGAATGATCGATGTTGTGGGAATCTTATGTATTGTTGGAGCGGTGACGGCATTGACGGTCGTGGATGCGTAATCAGACATTATGGATTTGCCTTTGAAGGTAAGAAGGTTTTGATCGGAGAATAGTAGATAAATCGCTGAGTTCATATGAATTATATGGATTCAGTGATTTTTTTCATAGAATGATTATTTTATTGAAAAAAATAACCTGTAGATATATTGTGTTAAATACAAAACAATGTTAAAATAGAAGTAACCTAAAAATAGAACATAAAAGAAAGGAGGAATACGAAAATGGAAGAATTAACCAGACTAGAAGAACGAATCATGCAATGCATTTGGGATTATCAAGGAGAAGTTCCTTTTCTTGATCTGATAGAGACAGTCAAAGAAAAGCTCAATAAAGATTATAAAAGAACAAGTATCCGCGGATATCTGTTCCGGCTAGAAGAGAAGGGATATATCAAAGTTACCAAGAAAGGAAGAAAAGCATATGTGCAGCCATTGATCGATGAAGAAACATATGGCAAATATCAAGCTGAGGAAGTTTTAGATCGTTGGTTTGACGGATCTGCAAAACGATTAGTAAGTGCATTAGGAGAGAAACTGACAAAAGAAGACGGGGAAGAGTTAAGAGGGATCTTAGATGACTTTGATTTTGATGATAATCATAATAAAAATATTTAGCGGAATATTCTTATGTACACTGCTTGGAACGATCTTATATCTTTTTTGGAAGGCTGTAGGACGTTTGATAGAACACAAGGGATATATTGATATCAATTATCTGATATGGAAGATGGTATTATTGATGTTTGCCATACCAATCACGTTGATCTATGCAAATGGATTTGAGAAGAGTACTTATGTATTTGAAGTTACAGGTCCGATCAAGTGGGGCATTGGAATTTTGATGATCATCTGGCTGGTTGGAACGATCATTTTTACGATCAGATTTCTAGAGAAATACAGAGCAATAAGGAAGGATATTTTAAATGCAGATCCATGTGGCGAAGAAATTCAAAGTATGGTAAAAAGCATATCAAAAAAGTTAGGGGTTCATAAAGAAATTCAAGTAGTGATCTTAGAAAAAGCAGGCGGACCAATGTTATATGGAATTTTGAAACCAAGAATCATTCTGCCAAGAATTTATGATCCGCAACAGCTAAATATGATATTTACACATGAATTGATTCATTATAAACATCATGATCTCATTTGGAAACACTTGGCGAACATTATCTGTTGTGTATACTGGTTTCAACCTGCGTTAAAGGATGTTTTTTATCAATTAGATCAATGGGGAGAAACATACTGTGACAGGACAGTATGTGAATATCTGCCAGATGTAAAGGGATATTTTTCTACGATCATAGATATTTCTATGGAAGAGATCAGATATGGAAGATATACAACAGCGGGGTTATATGAGAGTAAGGAAGTATTAAAGCTACGAATGGAACGAATGAAATCTTATCGACAACAAAGAAGGTTGCGAAGAGGAATTTCTGTAAGTGTCTTATTTGGAATGATCATACTTAGTGCAACTACGGTATTTGCTTCAGGGATAGGATTTGTAAAGACATACGATAAGATTGCAGATGAAACAAGAGAGGAGATCAATGTTGGAACGGAAGGGGATATAAAGGATCAGAAAGCAAAGTATAGAATGTATGATAAAACCAGAATCAAAAAGTGCATGATAAAAAATGAAAGATTAAAAGAGAATGATGGAAAACCATTTACATGGAAGATCAAGCCGAAAGAGAGAATAGAGACAAAAGAAGGACACTTAAAAAAGGGAACTTGTGTTCAAGTGGCTGCCTGTATGGGGTTTGAAGAAGAACACCCTGAAACACATATAGCAATTGGAATTATTGATGAGGATGGAGAGGAAACTTATATAGAGAATGGGGTAAATCTGGTAAGCCACTTAAAGGTAAAAAAAGATGGACGGTATCGGGTATTTTTAGAAAATCTAGGGGCGAAAAAAGCGATAGCGGGTGGACATTATATGGTGATAACGGAAGAAGAGTAGAGGAGAGAAAAGATGTTTGTAAAAAAGGTATTAATGATAGTGCTTGTTAGTGTAATATATTTAATTAATTTAAATATTCCAGTAGCTGCAGAAGAAAATGAACAAGATATTATTTTTTCACCTAATTGGATGTTAGAAAATGGATATAAGGAAGAAGTAGAGGAAAATCAAGAAATATTACCATTTGCTACAAGAGTTAATGTAAACTGGAAAGTTGGACTAAAAACAGAAAAGAAAACGAAAACATTTCATAAAAATGCAGGAAGTAAAATTACTGTAGAGGCAAGTGTGTTTCCAACAAAGAAAATACGTATAGGAATTGTAGCAAAAAGTATAGGAAGAATGTATGTAGAGACAACAGATATGGCAAAAAAGACATTTAATATAAAAAAACAGGGGAATACAGTGTTTTTGTTACAAATAAATCCGACAGTACAATACATGTAGTCGGAAATTATACAAAATAATAAAGGAAAGGAGGAGAAAAATAATAGCAAGAGTTCATGTAATATATTGGGTGGAGCCAGTGTTCATAAAAGAGCATCGTATCATATGAATTCTTATATTATTGCAAATGGTAACTAGAAACGGTAACTAATGATTTGTATGATATAGGAGGTATAGTCATGAGAAGTTTAAAAGAATAACCGCAGCGATAGCAATAATTTGCATGGTTTGTAATTATAATGCAACAATTTTTGCTAATACGAAAACAGTGGAGTCGTCAGCTGGTGTAATTAGTGCACCTAATGAATTGATTGTCAAATTAGATGAAGCATCAATTGATTTGGGTAACGGACTGATTAGTGAAGAAGAATATAATAAAAAGCTGATAGATATTTATAATCTAAGTAATTCTAATGATAACATGGGAAGTAAAGTTAGAAAAGCTAATAGCGCTTACTATCCAGAAGTTGAATGTGGATATATAAAATATTCAGGAGTAAAGTATTTGTATAAAGAGGGGTTAAAAAAGACAAAAGTTGCAACAACAGCAATTTCTCTAATGATATCAGCAGTACCTGGATGTGGATGGGGGCTTTCAGCAGTTTCCTTGGCATCATCCTATGGAGGATATTCAGCTTTAGAGAAGGCGGTTCATAAAGCTTATTATAAAAAGAAAGGAATAAAAGTATATTATAAAATTCATAAATCAGTAATGAGTATGAATAAAGTAAGATATGTTGTTGGTTAAGAGAAAGGAGCAAAAGGATGAAAAAAAAATTGCGATTAAAAACATTTCGTAAAAATATAATTCAATTGGTAATATTTCTAGGAATTGTTACCTTTTTAAGTAGCTCACAAAAATATATTCCGTATACAAGACAAGAAATTATAGTGCAGGATATAGTTCTATTTTTATTGTATTTGGTTTTGAGTATTGTAATTGATATAATCAATGAGAAAAAACAAGGCTAGTTGATTTAAGAATATGAAAAATCCATGTCATACAATGGGTGGAGCCATCTATCTGGTAACAGATAGTCGTATCACATGGATATTAAAATATTACAGTAAAAGTGTTGGGAAATCAAGAATGTAATAAAAATATTTTTAATATCCAACATTAAAAATAAGTTCATATAATGTTTTGTGATAAATGAGGCTAATGCATAATTCATAATACATAGAAAAACTACTTAAAAAAGTATTGTATTATATGGGTTCTTATATTAACAAAAATATAACTAATAGATAGAAAAGTGATTTGTATGATATGAGGAGGAATAAATATGTTTAAGATTAAACAGAAAATAGTTTTTGGATTATTATTAATGAGCACAGCAATGATATTTATGAATTATCAAGTTAAAGCAGATAATGGAGAAGCAATATTTGATCAACAGACATTAGAAGAGGTTGAGAGCAAAATAGAAGGTAAGAGAATTTTTCAAGACAAGAGTTATGATGGAAGTGAGAATATAAAAGCAGAGAGACGGCCAACAGGAGTTTATCCAACAAGAAAGGGGGTTATTTTAGTTACAAAAGATAAATATAAAGATCTAATTCCTACAGGGCATGCAGCAATTATTTATACAAAAACTTCAGTTATAGAATCGTTATCTAAAGGAGTTGTAAAAGGTAAAAACGATTGGAATAAAACAAAAACGACATGTTACGGAGTAACAGTAAAATCAACGGAACAAGAAGATGATGAAAAGGTTGCTGATTGGTGTAAAAAAAGGATAGGAAAGCCATATAATTATAATTATTTGGATGTAAAGACACGCAAAAAATTTTATTGTTCACAGTTAGTTTGGGCAGGGTATAAGGATTTATACAAAATAGATTTAAATACAGATGCTTTTGGAGATGCAATTCATCCAACAGAATTAGTAGCTACAAGTAAGACCTATAAGATATATGAAAAATAGGAGAAATTTGATATGAAGAAAAAACGAAGCATAATTCTAATAAGTATTCTAATCATTGTATCGGCTGTCATATATTTTTACAAACCAGAACAAAATAATTCCTATCAACTTGGAGTCATTATCTCAATAGGGAATAAAGATAAAAGCAATATTTTATATTATAATGACGAACTTCAAAAAACAGGACAAAAGAAGTTGAAGATCGGAAATATTGCGAGTCAGTATGATATTCCAAAGACAGTGAATGATAAAGTGTATATGATCCCAAAAGGAGTTCCATATGTAAATGAGCGAGAAGAAGTAATGGAGCTTGATCATAATACACAAAAAATAAAGTTATATAAAATAGGACGGCCGGGACTTTTTGCTTTTGATGAGAAGGATGGTGATATCTATACAACAAACTGGATAAACGGTGTATCGACTCTGACAAAATATAACGAAGAGACGGGGGAGATACAGCGATATGAAGAATCTGTTGGAATGTTTGGATATTTACATTGTGCAGGGAATTATGTTTATGTAGAAAAACAGGTCGATCAGGAAGAAGGAACGATTAATTATTTAATGAAGATCGATCGGAAAACATTAAAGAAGGTAAAAGAAATAAAGGTAAATCACAGCGAAGATGAATCCGTGTTTTTCTATTCAGATGATAAAAATCTCTATTTTTCTTCAGGAAATACAGACAAAATCTTGTATCAGATGGATTTAAAAAAAGACAAGATCAGCAAGCTCAAATTAAAAGAAATAAATCCACAGCAAATTTTACCGTATAAAAATAAATTGTTTGTTACACACTGTGATCTAACCAGTGGAATGGGAAAAGCAATTTCATTGTTAAACCCACAAACAGGAGAAAGCAAAGTTTATAAATTCAAGCATAATGTAATTCAATGTCAAACAAAAGAGGGCTATTTGTATATACTAAGTAATGATAGTATCTATAAATATAAATTTGATGGAGAAAAAATGCATTTAGAAGCAAGCAGTAAAATCTCTTTCAAAGGATCTTGGAAGGATGGATATATCAGTAGCTTTTTTCTGAGATAGTATGTTATCATAGATGATCGAATTTTTTGAAATGATTACGAGAAATGAGGATATGAGCGTGAAAGTGAATTCACACTCATATCCTTATTTTTGTTTTACAAATAAGAATTTAAAACATATGGAATAAAATGTAAAAGTATATTGTAAATAAATGTATAATAATGTAAAATAAATCCATGTAAATAAAAGAAACATAAGGAGATACATATGACAGAAAAGCTAAAAAATAAAATCAATGATGAACAATTAAAGATCAGAGCGATTAGTGATGAAAAAATAACAGTAAAACTAACAAACAATTATGCATTTCAAAAAATATTTAAAAATACTAAAATTGTAAAAGGATTTCCAATGGCATTGCTGGATTTAAAAGAATATGAAATCAAAAAAATTGAAATTACAGATCCATTTACACTGGGAGAAAATGATGAAGAAAAAGAAGGAATTCTGGACATCAAATTGATTTTAAATCAAAACAGAAAGATTAACATTGAAATGCAAAACACCTATCAAGATGATTGGACAGAGAGAAGCCTTTTTTATAATTGTCGAATGTTTACAGATGGATTAAAAAAAGGACATCCTTATGGAGAAATTCCACCATGTATTCATGTTGGTATTTTAAATTTTAATCAAATGATAAGTCCGAATTATTACCATAAATTTAGTCTGATGGATGAAAAAACCAAAGAGATATATAGTAGAAAATTTCAAATTCATATGATAGAATTGAAGAAACTAAAGTACGTAAAAGAGAAACAAAAGAAAAAACCATTATATCGATGGGCAAAGTTGATAGCTGCACAGACATGGGAAGAATTGGAACAGGAATCAAAAGGTAATAAGTATATGGAAAGGGCGCTGGAAGAGATGATAAAGATCAGTCAGGATGAGAGGGAAAGATATTTGTATCTGAGAGAAGAGATGGCAGAGAGTGACAGAGCAAGTCAGATACAAAGTGCACAGAGGATTGGACGTAAGGAAGGAGAAATATTAAAATTAATTTCATTAGTTCAAAAGAAAATTTTGAAAAATAAAACTTTGCCACAGATTGCAGAAGAATCAGAAGAAGATACGATAGTAATTGAACCTATTTATACATTAATAAAAGAGAATCCAGAGGCAGAGAAAGAAGAAATCTACAAAATGTTGAATTTGTAAGGAGTTTAACAATCATTTGTTGACACATAAAAATAACAACACCAGTCTTGACATCCAATCATCGTTTGCATATAATAAAACCAATAGAAATAGTAGGAAATACAAAAATACCAGCGGAAGCGCAGCATAACAAGAATAGAAATGCTAAGCATCCGCTTTTTTATTCTAAATAAAAGGAGAAAGAAATGTTAAATCAGTTTTCAAGAACAGAACTATTACTTGGAAAAGAAGCACTTGATAAATTAGCAGGCAGCAGAGTTGCTGTCTTTGGAATCGGTGGTGTTGGTGGATATGTATGCGAAGCCTTAGTACGAAGCGGTGTCGGTGAATTCGACCTTGTTGACGATGATAAAGTCTGCTTAACAAACCTAAACCGCCAGATCATCGCAACAAGAAAAACAATCGGAAAATACAAAGTAGAAGTGATGAGAGACCGTATCTTAGAGATCAATCCAGATGCGAAAGTCAACGTTCACAAATGTTTCTTCTTACCAGAGAATGCCGATGAATTTCCATTTGAGGAATATGACTACATCGTTGATGCCGTTGACACAGTGACAGCAAAGATCTCATTAGTTATGGCAGCAAAGGAAAAGAATGTACCGATCATCAGCAGTATGGGAGCTGGAAATAAATTAGATCCAAGCCAGTTTAAAGTGGCAGATATCTATAAGACAAAAGTATGCCCTCTTGCAAAGGTTATGCGAAGAGAATTAAAGAAGAGAAAAGTTAAGAAATTAAAAGTTGTATATTCAGAAGAAATGCCGATCAAACCAAAAGATGATATGGCAAACAATTGCAGAACAAACTGTATCTGCCCTCCAGGAGCACAGCACAAATGTACAGAGAAAAGAGCGATTCCAGGCAGTACAGCATTTGTACCATCTGTCGCAGGACTGATCATCGCAGGGGAAGTAGTGAAGGATTTATGCAAGGCGTAAAAAGTGTAACAAAACAAGCATTTATGAAATCCATACCAATCATGTGCAGCTATATATTTGTCAGTATGGCATATGGAATGATGATGGAGAATGCAGGATTTGCGTGGTATTATTCGCTTCTTACAAGCCTTACCGTGTATACAGGAGCTTTTCAGTTTGTCCTGATCACATTTTTAAGTAGCGGGGCATCAATCGTTACGATCGCAGTGACGGCATTGTTGATGAACAGCAGACAGAGCTTCTACAGCCTTTCATTTTTGGAGACATTCCGTAAGATGGGAAGAAAGAAACTTTATATGATCCATACGATGACAGATGAAACATATGCAGTAAACTGCACGATCGAAGACAAAGATGAAAACAGCAGAAAAGAGATGTTTCTCGTTGCATTCTTCAGCAGATGTTACTGGATGTTTGGAGCAGTGATGGGCGGTCTGATCGGGCAGTTGATCCCATTTGAATTAACAGGAATTGATTTTTGTATGACTGCATTATTTATCATCATTTTTATCGATCAATGGGAGAAAGCGGACAAGCATTTTCCAGCGGTTGCAGGAATTCTGATCGCAGTGATCGCCTTGATGATCTTTGGACAGCGGGCATTTATGTTACCAGCATTGGTAATCGTTTCAGGAGTTTTAATCTTCTGGAATAGCAAACAACAGGAAGTTTAGGCAGAAAGGGGAAAATAATGAACACAAAAATAGCATTGATTGCGATTTTCGTTTCTGCCGTGATCACATTTGGACTTCGAGCCCTCCCTTTTCTTGTATTTCAGGAAGGAAAAGAGCTTCCAGATCAGATCAAACGATTAGGAATGGTGTTGCCATCTTCAATCATGGCAGTACTGATCGTGTATTGCCTGAAAGATGTCGGGGATGACTTTATGGCAGATGGTTTATGGAAACTGATCGCAGCAGCAATCACTGCAGTCAGTTACAAATGGAAACATAATACGCTGATCAGCATTTTACTTGGAACAGTGAGTTATATGCTGTTCTTACATTTTTTTGGATAGAACTAATTTGAGATAGAATAAAACATAGGATGAGACAGGAGATATATATGGCAAGAGAAATAGAGACAAAATGTATTCATTTAGAAGAGGAAGAAAATTCGATCAACCACTATGGTGCGATCAGTTACCCAATTTATCAGTCAGCAACATACGCACATCCAGGGGTCGGACAAAGCACAGGTTATGATTACAGCCGCCTGCAGAATCCAACGAGAGAACATCTGGAGAAGACAGTTGCTTCTCTGGAAAATGGAATCGATGCATTGGCATTTTCCTCAGGAATGGCAGCGATCACGTTGATGATGGAATTATTCAAACCGGGCGATCATCTGATCGTGGATGCAGATTTGTATGGTGGCAGCATCCGTCTATTTAATCACGTATCTGAGAAAAACGGAATCGAATTTTCCAGTGTAGACTGCCACAAGGAAAATGTTGCAGCATATATCAGAGAAAATACAAAAGCAGTTTATATCGAGACACCAACCAACCCAATGATGAACGTCACAGATATCAAAGCATTAGCTGAGATCACAAAGAAACATAACATCCTTCTGATCGTTGACAATACATTTTTATCTCCATATTTCCAGAATCCATTAGATCTCGGAGCAGATATTGTTGTACACAGCGGAACAAAATATCTTGGAGGCCACAACGATACACTGGCTGGATTCTTAGTTACAAACAGAGAAGATATCAGTGAAAGATTTCGCTTCCTGATCAAGACAACAGGAGCTGGATTAGCACCATTTGACTGTTTCCTGATCCAGAGAGGGATCAAAACCTTAGGAGTCCGCATGGACCGTGCACAGGAAAATGCGATCGAGATCGCAAAATGGTTAAAAGAACAGGATATCGTAAAGAAAGTTGTTTATCCAGGATTCAAAGAACATCCGGGATACGAGATCATGAAAAAGCAGGCAAGAGGATTTGGTGCAATGCTTACATTTGAACTTACGAAGGAAGAATATGCGATCAATATCCTTGAAAAAGTAAGAATGATCAAATACGCAGAAAGTCTTGGTGGGGTGGAAACACTGATCACATATCCAATGACACAGACACATGCAGATGTTCCAGAACATATCCGCAAACAAAACGGGATCACGGATTGTGTGTTAAGAATGTCTGTCGGAATTGAGAATGTCAAAGATTTATTAAATGAACTGGAAGAGGTATTTGCAGAAGTACGAGGTGAATAAACTTTTGAAAAGGAGTGATTTGAAAAATGATGCAGAAGATTCAAAAATTTGGAGGTGCGATGTTACAATTAAAATAATTGTTATCTGATTTCTAAATATATAAAATTCATAAGTCCAAGAAAAAGCGTAAAGTTTTGTTCTGGGACTTATTTATTTTGAAAGAATATGTTAAATTGGTAGAAAATAATATTTATGGACAAAATCAAGGGAGAAATGTTATGAAAAATATAAAAGTTATAATGTGTGATATTGATGGAACACTGTTAAATAGCAAGGGAATTGTTACCCAAAAAACAATTGATGCGATAAAGAAAGTTCGAGAACAAGGAATCTTGTTTGGAATATCAACAGGAAGAGACGTTCCAAGTGTAAAAAGGTTGTTTGGAAAATGGGGAATTGGCGGACTTGTTGATATGGTCGTTGGAAGCAACGGGGGTGAGATTTATGATTACAAAACCGATTATTATGAAGAAAATTTTGCCCTTCCAGGAAACCTGATCGCAAATATCATGGAGCACTATAAAGATATGGATGTGAATTTTGCAATTCATGGGGATGGCGTTTTGTATACTCCGAAAGAAGATGAACTTATCAAAATTCTATCTAAAGGTGATCAGCTTCCATATGAGGTCATTGATTTTGACGAGTATTTAAAAAAAGATCGTTTAAAACTTCTTATTGTATGTAAACCAGAAACTATGCCGGCAGTTATTGAGAGAGCAAAAACTTTTAAAGATGAACGTTTCAAATGTGCAAGTCTTCAGACAACGCAACATCTATTTGAATTTATGGATCCTAGGATCTCAAAATCCTTTGGATTACAAAAACTAATGGAGATGCATGGATTTACAATGGAAAATCTCTGCACATTTGGAGATGCAGATAATGATTATGATATGACCTTGCATGCAGGAGTCGGAGTCGTTATGGCAAATGGAAGTGAAAAAACAAAAAGTGTTGCAGATCATATTACCAAAGACAATGATCACGATGGAATTGGAGTGTTTCTGCAAGAATATTTGATCTCCAGATCATAAGAATCTGTGGATTAAAAATATAAAGAGAACTTATATCAAATCAAAAGAAAAACCTATAACAGAAATAATGCAAAAGATGTTGACAATAAAGATATGTGGTTGTATAATCTAAAACATAGAAAACCTAGTAGAAAAATAGGAAATAAAACGGAATAAAAACAACAACTTTTTATGGAGGTTTAGAATTATGAGTAAGATTACAGCAAGCGCATTAGAATTAATCGGAGGAACACCACTTCTTAAAGCAGATAGATATGCAGACAAAGCAGGAGTGAAAGACGCAACGATCCTTACAAAACTTGAGTACTTAAATCCAGCAGGATCTGTCAAAGACCGTATCGCATTGGCAATGATCGAAGATGCAGAGAAGAAAGGTCAGTTAAAACCAGGATCAACGATCATCGAACCAACAAGTGGTAACACAGGAATCGGTCTTGCAGCAGTTGCAACAGCAAAAGGATACAGAGCGATCCTTACACTGCCTGACACAATGAGTGTTGAAAGAAGAAACTTATTAAAAGCCTATGGTGCTGAATTAGTATTAACAGAAGGTGCCAAAGGAATGAAAGGTGCTATCGCCAAAGCCGATGAACTTGCAAAAGAGATTGACGGAGCAGTCATCTTAGGACAGTTCGTGAACCCAGCAAACCCAGCTGTACACAAAGCAACAACAGGACCAGAGATCTGGGATCAGACAGACGGTAAAGTAGACATCTTCGTAGCAGGTGTTGGTACAGGAGGAACATTAACAGGTGTTGGTGAATACTTGAAAGAACAGAACCCAGATGTTAAAATAGTAGCAGTTGAACCTGCAACATCTCCAGTATTATCAAAAGGAACAGCTGGAGCACATAAGATTCAGGGAATCGGTGCTGGATTCGTACCTGACACACTGAATACAAAGATTTATGATGAAGTTATCACAATCGAGAATGAAGATGCATTTACAGAAGGAAGAGCATTCGCACACAGCGAAGGAATCTTAGTTGGTATTTCTTCAGGAGCAGCATTAAAAGCAGCTACGATCCTTGCAGAGAGACCAGAGAACAAAGGAAAGACAATTGTAGCATTACTTCCAGATTCAGGAGACAGATATTTATCTACAGCATTATTCGCTGAAGACTAGAATAAGAGGAAAGAATATGGAAATCACGGTACAGCAAGTAGAATTACTGTCCGATGATGATTATATCTACCTAGATGTAAGAGGTGAGATCGCATACCAGCATGGACATATACCGAAGGCTTACGAATGGGCTGGTGATTTCTCTCACATCGAGGAACTTCCAAAGGATAAGAGGCTGATCGTATATTGCAACTATGGAGAGAAAAGCGCCCCAATTGCCGAACAGTTAAGACAAGAAGGGTATGAAGCTTTGAACTTATCCGGCGGTTACCGAGAATGGTTATTACATGTGACATCCCAAAAAGAACAGATGCAGGACGTTTCAAAGGACGGACTGCATCTGTTTTCGTCTACAGAAGAATTAACACCAGACGAGGTTAAACGATATGATCGTCAGATCATCCTGCCACAGGTAGGAAGTGACGGACAAAAGAAATTAAAGAAATCAAAAGTTCTGATCATCGGAGCTGGCGGCTTAGGTGCACCAGCGGCTTTATATCTTGCGGGAGCAGGCGTTGGAACGATCGGAATTGTGGATGCAGATGATGTCAGCGTGTCAAACTTACAGAGACAGATCATTCACACAAGCAAAAGAGAAGGAACAAATAAGGCAGAATCAGCAAAGAAATCAATACTTGAATTAAATGAGCATATCAAGGTAAACACCTATCCAGAATATTTATATGCGGATAACGCAGAAGAATTGTTCAAAGAATACGATTTTATCATCGATGCTGTGGATAACTTTGAGACAAAGTTCCTGATCAATGATACATGTGTGTTGTTAAAGAAACCATTTTGTCATGCAGGAATCTTACAGTTCCAGGGTCAGGTTATGACCTATGTTCCAGAAGAAGACCAGCCATGTTACAGATGTATCTTTGAGGAGATACCAGAAAGCGGTTCTGTGCCAAACTGCAGTCAGGCAGGGATCATTGGTGCAGTCGCAGGAATCATTGGATGTATTCAGGCATTAGAAGCGATCAAGTATCTGTTAGGAATCGGGGAATTGCTGACAGGCAAGATGCTTGTGATGGATGGATTAACGATGAATACAAGAGTTGTTAAATTCCCATCAAAGAATAAGAATTGTCGTGTTTGTGGTGAGCATGCGGATATTAAAAGTGTGAAAGAAAATCGGATGGAATATGTCGGGATCGCTTGTCCTGTAAAATAAAAGATAAAGAGAGGTCATGTATGACATTAAAAAATATGATTGAATTATCAGACGGATTAACACCAATTGAGACAGAAATCGGATATTATATATTAAAAAATCAAGAAGATATCTTAGATATGTCGGTTATTGAATTAGCAGAAAAAACATTTGTGTCAAAATCAGCCATTCATCGATTTTGCAAAAAGATTGGGTTAAAAGGATTCAATGAATTGAAAGTCATATTGGCAAAAGATATCTCAGAAATGAAATCAGATATTGAGATGATCGATGTAAATTATCCATTTGAACGAAAAGATGGACCACAGATGATCGCAAAGAAACTGAGTAAGTTATATGAAATAGCAATCTATGATACCTATGATTATATGGATTTTATAGAATTGCATAAAGTGGCACAATTATTACATAAAGCGGAAGTTATAGACATTTATACCCATTCACATAACATGAATGTTGCAGAAAATTTTCAGGATAAGATGTTAACAGCAGGCAAAAGTAGTGTAGAATGTCCACATGGATTTTATAAACAAAGACTAACAGCATTAGCAAGTAATCCGAAACATGCAGCGATCATTCTCTCATATTCTGGAAAAGCAACCTTTGTAAAGCCAATTTTAAAGGTGCTGCATCAAAAGAAGGTGCCTGTTGTGTATGTTGGGAAAGCAGGTGGGAATTTATATCCACAGTATGTTGCCGGTGCATTAACGATCAGCAGCAGAGAAAACTTACGAGATCGTATCTCTCAGTTCTCATCTCATATTGCGATGCAGTATATGATGGATGTTGTTTTTGGCTGTATTTACAATATGGACCGTGAAAAGAATATTGAATATCTCAAAGAATCCATAGGATTTATGGATGATCGAGATATTCAGGATGAATGATACTAAATTATAGTTTGTTATAGATCATGGAATTTGTATATACATCTTTAGCATGTTTCGAATGATAATTCTCCATATAATTTTTCTGGAAAATGATAGAATAGATGTAATCAAAAATAAAATCCATATTTGTTTGAGAGGCAAAACTGGCAACTTTTTCATCAAAGGATTCATCATCAGGAAGTTGTAATACAATATCAGAATTCACAGCCAGTTTGGAATGAATATTACTTGTAACCGTAATGATCGGAACGTTATGATCTTTTAAAACTGGAAGATAAGAATTGTAATCATGATGCATAGCACTATAAGTACAGAAGATCACAAGGTCATTAGAGGTAATATTGCTGACTGTATAAAAATTATTCTGATATTCATCACCAATAATAAAATATTCATTTAATTTGATCATTTTATTTTTAAAATTCTCAAGAGAAATTCTGGAGTCACCTTTTCCAAACAGGAATACACGGTGGCTCTTTTTTATATTATAAGCAGTCATTTCTAATTGCACGGGATCTAATAGATTCCGTGTTTTTTTAATTCCATTTGCAAGAATTTCAGATAAATGAAGACCGATATCTTCAACAGAATCATCTGGAGAAAAAGGTAGATTAAAATTAAGATCCTGACCAGAAATAGATGTTTCTCGGATCAGTTGTAATTTGAAATCTTTAAATCCATCAAATCCTAATTTTTTGCAAAAACGTAAAACAGAAGAAGTCGAAGAAAAGGATTCTTTTGCCATTTTGTTTAAAGTGACTTGATCAAAAGAGTTTAAATTGTTTTGTAAAAAATAAATCATATTCTGCTCAGAATTATTAAAAAAATCAGGATTTTTAATTTGTTCTAGTATCATATCAATCATTCTCCTAAAAAAGTATAGTTTTCAAATATTTCTTTTTTTATTGTGAATTTGCACAAATAACCGGAATAAATTTATGCAGATTGTCCATGAAATAGTTGTGATGTTCCAAAAATAGCGTGAACTATTGAGCCTGAAATTTTCAAGAAATATAATCAGGGCACATGAAATAATATGACGGATATGGAGGAAAAAATCAATGAAAAAAGAATTTAAGATTGTGATATGTGGTGGTGGAAGTACTTATACCGCAGGGATTGTAAAAAATCTTTTGGAAGAGGAAGAATTAAAAATCAAAGAATTATGGTTATATGACATTGATCAGGAACGACAAGAAAAAGTGTCACTGATCGTAAAAGAAGTTGTAAAAGATTTAAGACCTTCTTTGGAATTGAAAATTAGTACGGATGAAGAAGAGGCATTTACAGATGCAGACTTTATTATGGCACAGATGCGAGTCGGTGGACTGAAAATGCGAGTAAAAGATGAACAGATTTCATTAAAACATGGATGCATTGGACAGGAAACATGTGGAGCCGGGGGAATGGCATATGGAATGAGAACGATCGGACCAATGGTACATCTGATCGATGTTTGTGAGAAATATGCATCAAAAACTTATTGGATCGTTAATTATTCAAATCCAGCTGCGATTGTTGCTAAGGCAACACAGACATTACGTCCAAATGCAAGAATTTTAAATATCTGTGATATGCCAGTTGAGGTAGAGGCAAGAATGGCAGAAATCCTAGACACAGATCTTAGCAATCTGGAAGTGGATTATTTTGGATTGAATCATTATGGATGGTTTACAAAAGTACAGTGTAATGGCGAAGATGTCACAGAAAAATTGAAGAAACATGTGGCAGAGTATGGTTATGTATCAAAGGCAAGTTATGAAGATGCCTTGGTCAAAGATCCAGACTGGTTACATACATTTACGAATGCAAAGAAGATCGTCAACTATTTTCCAGATTATCTGCCAAATACATACTGGCAGTATTATCTTCTTGGAGATGACATTGTAGATTACATGGATATTAATAATACAAGGGGAATGCAGGTTATTCATGGAAGAGAAACAAAGATTCGTGAGGCAGTTAAGAAACTAGAAAATGGAGAAAAAATCGATTTGACACAATTTTATGTAGGAGTTCATGGAAAATTTATTGTAGAAGTGGTAAAAGCACTTGCATATGACACGAGAAGCAGACAGCTTGTCATCGTAAAAAATGACGGAGCAGTCAAGAATCTTCCAGATGATGCCATGGTTGAAATTCCTGCATATATTACAAAAGACGGACCAGAACCAGTAAGAGTTGGAGAAATTCCAAGATTTTATAAAGGACTGATCGAACAGCAGGATGCTTGTGAAGGGTTGGTTGTAGAAGCAGTGATCGAAGGATCATATAAAAAAGCATTGCAGGCATTTACTTTAAACCGCACAATTCCATCTGCAAATGTGGCAAAAGAAATTTTGGATGAAATGATCGAAGTGAACAGAGAATATTGGCCAAAATTAAAATAAAGTTTCAAAAAGTTTCAGAGATGTTCTATCTTCTGAAACTTTTTTTGGGAAAAAATATCCGCATCTACTAAATCCATTGTGAGAAAAAAGCTGACTCGGTATGATGTGAACAGAACAAAGAAAACAAACATATTTGAGGAGGTATAGAACCATGAAAGGCACAGTGAAGATTGTAACGATTGGTGGAGGAAGTAGTTATACACCAGAGCTGATGGAAGGTTTCATCAAACGATATGAAGAACTTCCAATTAAAGAAATCTGGCTGGTCGATATTGAAGATGGAAAAGAAAAAGTAGAGATTGTAGGAGCACTGGCACAGAGAATGTGGGATGCATCTCCATATGATGTAAAAGTTTATACAACATTAGATAGAAGAGAAGCATTAAAAGATGCAGACTTTGTTACAACACAATTTCGAGTAGGACTTTTAGATGCCAGAATTAAAGATGAAAGAATTCCATCATTGTATGGAATGCTTGGTCAGGAAACAAATGGAGCAGGAGGAATGTTTAAAGCATTTCGAACCATTCCAGTGATCGGACAGATCATAGAAGATATGAGAGAATTATGTCCAGATGCATGGCTGATCAACTTTACAAATCCAAGTGGAATGGTAACAGAAGCTGTAATTAAACATTTTGGATGGAAAAAATGTATCGGACTTTGCAACGTGCCAACGATCGCAATGATGGCAGAACCAAAGCTTCTTGGGAAGGATATCAGCCAGTTAAATTACAGATATGCAGGAATTAACCATTTTCACTGGCATAAAGTATTTGATGAAAATGGAAATGATATGACACCAATTTTGATCGATCATATCAATGAAAAAGGTGGTGGAACACCAGCCAATATCTATCAAGCTGAATTTCCATTGGAATTACTTCACAGCATGAATATGGTGCCTTGTGGATACCACAGATATTACTACATGAAACAAGCAATGCTTGAGCATGCGATTGAAGAATTCAATGAAGGTGGTACTAGAGCAGAGCAAATGAAACAGGTAGAACATGAGTTGTTTGAAATTTATAAAAATGCAGAACTTCATGAAAAACCAGAACAACTTGGAAAACGTGGAGGAGCATATTACAGCGATGCAGCTTGCGAATGTATCCGTGCAATTTATGCAAATAAGAAGATCCATATGGTAGTAAGTACACAAAACAATGGAGCAATTTCATGCTTAGATGATGACTCTATCGTGGAAGTATCAAGTATCATTTCAGCGACAGGAGCACAGCCAATGGCATTTGGAAAGCTTCCATCAGCAGAAAAAGGATGGCTTCAGATGATGAAAGCAATGGAAGAATGTACAATTGAAGCGGCATTGACAGGAGATTACGGAAAAGCATTAGAAGCATTCGTATTAAATCCATTAGTAGAAAATAATGAAAATACAACAAAAGTTTTAGATGAACTGTTAGTTGCACATGCAAAATATCTGCCACAGTTTAAAGAAAAGATTGAAGAACTTAAAGCAAAAGGAGTTCATTCTACAGATCCTGTTGTTATGGACTTAATGGAACATGGACACTAAGCAGGAGGCTGATATGGGTGTAACAAAAGAAAGTTTTGGCTTTTTAGAAGATAAAAGAGAAGCATTTCTATACACGATTGAAAATCAAAATGGATTTGCAGTCAAAGTTACTGATTTTGGTGTAAATATTGTTTCTCTCCTTGTAAAAAACAAGGAGGGAAACATCAAAGATGTAGCCCTTGGATATGACACCTTGGAAGAATATTTTGAGAATGGAATTATGTTTGGAGCAACTGTCGGACGGAATGTAAACCGTATTTCAAATGCCAGATTCAAAATTGATGGGAAAGAGTATCATGTAGCAAAAAATCGTGGAAAACATAACATTCACAGTGACAAAGAACATGGATTTCACAAAGTCTTATGGGATAGTGAGATCATTGATGATCATGCAGTGAAGTTTACTTATGTAAGTCCAGATGGGGAACAAGGATTTCCGGGAACATTGGTAACAAATATCATTTATACGGTAACGGAAACAAATGGATTGATCGTTTCCTATCATGCAGTCAGCGATAAGAAAACGCTGATCAATCTGACAAATCATAATTACTTTAACTTGGGTGGACATGAAAGCGGAACGATCGAAAATACAAAAGTAAGGATTTATGCAGATGAATTTACACCGATCAATGAAGATACGATCCCAACAGGAGAAATCAGAAAAGTAGAACATACACCGATGGATTTCCGTGAATGGAAAAAGATCAAGAATGATCTATATGCCGAAGATGAACAACTAGAAAAAGGCAAAGGATATGATCATAATTTTGTAATTCGGAATAAAGATTGTGGTTTCCGAAAAATGGCGGAAGCATTGGACGAAGAACAGGGTATTAAAATGGAAGTTTATTCAGATCTTCCAGGATTACAGTTTTACACTGGAAATACAATGAAATCAACAAAAGGGAAAGGGGGAGTGATCTATGGAAAAGGATGTGGATTTTGCATGGAACCACATTATTTCCCAAACAGTATTAACACAAAAGAGTTTGATGCACCAGTATTTGACGCAGGAGAAGTGTATCAGACAGTAACCATGTATCAATTTGTCACAAAGGAGGATTAAAATGGCAAAGAAAAAGAAAAGTTCCGCATTTGCGGTAGTACAACAGATCGGAAAATCATTTTTCCTTCCAGTATCTGTGTTACCAATTGCAGGTATCTTACTAGGACTGGGATCTTCATTTACTAATGCTGATACGATCGCAGCGTATCATTTACAAGGAATCATGGGAGAGGGAACTATTCTGAATGCGCTTTTAACGATCATGTCACAGGTCGGTAATACAATCTTTGGAAATTTACCATTGATCTTTGCATTAGCAGTAGCATTAGGAATGGCAAAAAATGAAAAAGCAGTCGCAGTACTTTCTGCAGGTATTTCATTCTTTGTAATGAATTCAACAATTAATGCGATGTTAAAATTATCAGGAAAGATTTTAGCGGACGGAACATATGCAAAGAGTGTCTTAAACGGACAGATCACGAGTGTCTGTGGTATTGATTCTCTTCAGATGGGAGTATTTGCTGGAGTTATCGTAGGACTTGTAACAGCAGCATTACATAATCGCTTTTATAAACAGCAATTACCAGCAGCATTAGCATTTTTCTCAGGAGTACGTTTTGTGCCAATTATTAGTGTAATCGCACATATCGGTGTAGGTATTATCTGCTTCTTTGTATGGCCAACGATTCAGAGTGGAATCTTTGCACTTGGTAATCTGGTTATGCATTCTGGATATTTTGGAACAGCAATCTTTGGATTCTTAGAGAGAGCATTAATTCCATTCGGATTACATCATGTATTTTATTTACCATTCTGGCAGACATCTCTTGGAGGAACAATGGAAGTTGCTGGAAAGATGGTAGAAGGTGCACAGAATATCTTCTTTGCACAGCTGGCAGACCCAAATACAAAACATTTTGCAGTAGAAGCATGTAGATTCATGACAGGAAAATATTCTTTCATGATGGCGGGACTTCCTGGAGCAGCTTATGCAATGTATCGTTGTGCAAAACCAGAAAAAAGAAAAATTGTTGGAGGATTACTATTCTCAGCAGCATTAACATCATTCCTTACAGGAATTACAGAACCGATTGAATTTACATTCTTATTTATTGCACCAGGATTATTTATCTTACATTGTGGATTAGCAGGTTTGTCATTTGCATTAATGCATATCTTAAAGATCTGTATCGGAACAACATTCTCTTGTGGATTGATCGACTTTATGTTATACGGTGTATTACAGGGACAGACAAAGAGCAACTGGATGATGATCCTTCCAGTATTTGCAGTTTATGCAGTATTATATTACTTTGTGTTCAAATTTGTCATTGAGAAATTTGATCTTCCAACACCAGGTAGAGATGATGACGAAGAAGAGGTAAAATTATATACAAAAGCTGATTACCAGGCAAAAAAAGGTGCAGCAAATGAAGATACAGACGCACCAGAGGATCCAATTTCCTTTATGATCTTAAAAGGACTTGGTGGAATCAAAAATATTGAAGATATTGACTGCTGTGCTACAAGACTTCGTATCACAGTAACAGATGAAACTAAGGTGACAGATCAGTACTTAAAACAATCTGGTTCCAAAGGAATCATCAAAAAAGGAACAGGAATTCAGATTATTTATGGACCACAGGTATCTGTGATCAAGAGTAATTTTGAAGAATATGTGGAATATTATGCACAGCATGGAACAGATCCTTCCAAAGAAGAAGAGGTAACACCCATAGTTTCCTCCAAAGAAGAAGAGAAAAAAGAAATCAGACATGGTAAATTAGTTGCGGTAGCAACAGGAAAAGTTCTTGCAATGACACAGGCAAAAGATGAGGCATTTGCAACTTGTGCTATGGGAGATGGTGTTGTAATCGAACCAGAAAAAGGTGTCGTTGTTGCACCAGCAGATGGAAAGATCACAGCATTAATGAAACCATCTTTACATGCGATTGGAATCGAGACAAAAGAAGGATTAAATCTTTTAATTCATATCGGAATTGATACAGTCAAATTAGATGGAAAAGGATTTAAGTCTTTTGTCAAGAGTGGACAAGAAGTAAAGGCAGGAGATAAGTTGGTAGAGTTTGATATCGATCTGATCAAGAAAGAAGGATGTAGTCCAGATGTTATGGTTGTTGTCTTAGAAGATTCTAATCTGCCAAAAGTAGCTTATAAAACTGGAGAAAAAACAGTTGCAGGAAAAACAGTTGTTGCGGAATTTTAGTAAAAAATGATTGACAACAAACTGTGAATAAGGTAAAATAATGACTGTTCTGAAAAGGGACAGTCATTATATGCGATAGTGGCGTAGTTGGTAACGCGCGACCTTGCCAAGGTCGAGACCGCGGGTTCGAGCCCCGTCTATCGCTTTCGGTTAAAAGTCTCGAAACCACGCATTTATGCGGGTTTCGGGATTTTTTCATTAAAGGAAGATAATATCAATATGAGTAATGGTTATGGAAGAGGGGACAATTACAGACGCAATTCAGCATGCATTACAAAAAGTAGGAATTCCAAAAACATTTGCTGGAATAGGAGCAAGATTAATTGTATTTGTATTGTTTTAGGTAGGTGAAATGAATTGAAAAATAAAAAAAATAATAGATATTTAATTATAGGAATTGGTTATCTTATTTTATTTTTTATTGTTCTAACTCCAGACATTAATAATGCAGTAGGAAGAGGAATACAAGCATTATTATTTTGTGTTTTAGGATATAGATGTGAGGAAAATATTAGAAGGTTTATAAAAAATAGATAATAAAAGGATTTTAATCAAGCAGAGAATTTATTTGAGATATTTTCTGCTTGATAACATACGATTGGATATGAAAAAATCATGATAAAAGAAAACAAGATAAAAAAATATGTAGTTGTAATTATATGTTTATTAGGTATGTTGATATTAAGTGGAAAGACAGAAAATGTATTTGCGAATGATAAAAAATCAAAAGATATGGAAAATAGCTTATTATCCTTCTATATAAAAGATGTATCAAATGTTGAAAGCATTAAATATATTCCATTGGATAAAAAAATCATAGGAAATAAAAGAATAACGGATAAATCAAACGTTGTAGATATTGGATTTGGAGAATATTATATTAAAGCTAAAGATGAAAAAAAGGAACTACAAGAACCAAGTTATTCATCTTGGTATGAGGCACCGAAAGGTGGCATGCAATTTCGTGAAAAATTATCAATAGAATACCAAGTAAATAAAGATTATAATAATAAAAATCTGAGGATTTTAAAAAAAGTTGTTGAAGAAAATATTCATCCAAAAAATAAAGTACTTATTTCTGCCTCACAATATGTCAATGTGAAAAATGGATATAAGAAAAATATCAAAGCATGTATTTTTTATCAAAGCTATAGTATTCAACTTTATGAAAAAGACTTATTTTTTGATGATAAAATTACAACAGGAAAAGTGAAGATACCAATAGGGATTGTCTTTATTGTTAGTAAGGACATGTGAAATAATGATATAAAAATATAAGGGGTAGAAGATAGAATTCTGCCCTTTATATTTTACACAAAAGGAGAACTAGAAAATAAACAGAAGTTCTTCTTTTTTAATTAAAAATTACCATATTTCAAAAAAGAATTTTTACAGGATTTCTTTTTGTATCAGATAAAATGTACCACATTAAAAAGCCTGTTCTTGATAAGTTGGCAGAATCGTTTCGTGCTATACTAAATTCAAGTTAAACAACAGGAGGTGCAAAAAAGAAAGTCATTAAATTTGAAAGGATAAACAATATGAAACGTTCAAAAGATAAATTTTATATGAAACAGATTTTTGATTGTATTTCAGATGGCGAGATCATTGCAACCGGAAAGATTGCCAAAGAAATCGGATTGTCTGAGAAGTCAGTTAGAAATCGCTTAAATGAATTGAGTGACTTCCTATTACAAAATAAGCTTGGAGAAATACAGCGGAAACCACGAGTTGGAATTTGGCTAGAAGCAAATGAAAATCAAAAAGAAGAAATACAGAAAATATTATCAGATGAAAATCTGCAAGTAGGAAATTATGATCCAAGAGATAGAGTAAATGAGACATTAAAGGTATTTTTTAATCTGCGTCCATGGCAGACAATGACAACACAGAAATTAGCGGAGAAATTATTTTTGAGTGTTCCAACCATGTTGAAAGTATTGAAGGAATGTGAAGAATGGTTGGCAGTATATCATATTTCTCTTGTCAATGAAAGAGGAAAAGGGTATCGTCTCAAAAGCGAAGAAAACGAATATAGGGTTGCATTAAAGAATCTGATCATGATGAAGAAATCAGGAGAAGAGATACAGGAGAATATAGAGTACTTCTTCTCGACGATCGATGTATCAGCCATCAGAAAATGCATTATTCAGACAGAGAATGAATGGAATTATCATTTTACGGATGAATCATTTTATGAGATTCTAATTTATTGTTGTATTGCCTACAAAAGAAAAGAATTGGCATTGCCTCTAGTCAGCGATTATTATTCAGAAGAATTAAAAATTCTGAAAAAATATAATGAATATTCGTTTACAGTGGCGATTTTTGAAAAACTGGAAGAAATTTTTCATGTACATTTCTTAACGGAAGATGTTTTATTCTTGTCCATTCAGATACTATGTTCTAAATTTATTGGAATATCAGATGTTGATGTGACGTTAAGTCAAGTAAAAAAATATGATAATAAACTTGTTGATTTTGTAGATAGAATGTTAAAAGTTATCAGAGATATTTTGGATGTAGATCTTACAACAGATCAAAAGGTAAAAGAAAGCTTGATCATTCATTTACGTCCAACAATCTTCAGACTTCGTTATGGAACGCAGCAAAAAAATCCGTTGATTGATTTTATTAAGAAAGAATATAAAAATGTATTTCGTGCAAGTTGGGCAATCAGTATTTTGTTTGAAGAATATTATGGACTTCAGATTACAGAAGATGAGATTGGATATATTGTCTTATATATTCAGGCAGCGATCGAAAGAAAAAAACATCAATATCGTACGGTGATGGTTTCTAATTTTAATATGGGTCACATACAGTTGGTGAAAGAAAAGATTAAGAAATCTGTGCCAGAGATTGAGGAGATAAAATTTGTAAGTATTCATGATTTTAAGATAATAGATTATGAAGACTATGACATTATTATTTCGACGGAAGACAGAAAAGAAAAAGATAAGAGAATTGTTATTATTCCGAATATCTTAAATGAAACAGGAATTTCTACTTTAAGAACATATTTAGATAGTATGAATTCTATGATGATAGAAAATGCAACGCCATTTTCACCAGAATGTTTTATTTTATTTTCACCGGAATTTATATTTACAGATTTAGAAGTGAAAACAAAAGAAGAATGTATAAAAACAATGAGTCAGGCATTGGAAGAAAAACATGTTGTGACTGAGGAATTTTATGATTCAGTGATGGATCGAGAGAGCAAGACAACAACCACGATTGGAAATGGGGTCAGTCTTCCACATGGTTCACCGACAGCAGTAAATGAATCAAAGGTTGGAATTGCAATACTGAAGAATCCGATCATGTGGGACAATGAACAGGTACAGGTTGTGTTTTTGTTAGCATTTCGTTTAAGTACCAGAGACGAGATCAGTCGTATTCAGATGTTCTATAAAGAGTATGTAACACTGATCGATTCAGAAGAAAAATTACAAAAGTTAAAGAGTAGGAAATCAAATATTGAATTGTATAAGTATCTAATTCAATAAGTAAAAAAGAAATTAAAAGGAGAATTAAAAATGGATATTAAAAGTGTATTAGATGAGAGAGTTATTGATTTAAACATGACAGCGAAGAACAAGAAAGAAGCAATCGAACATCTTGCTGGAAAACTAAAAGATGCTGGCTATATTGCGGATGTTGATTCTTATATAGATGATATTTATTTAAGAGAATCACAAGGACAGACAGGAATTGGACATTATGTAGCGATCCCTCATGGAAAAAGTGATTCTGTAACTCAGGTAGGAATCGCAATTGGTAAAGTTCAAGATGAGATTGAATGGGAAACATTAGATGGAAAAGGTGTAAAATTGATTTTCTTATTTGCGGTTGGCAATGATAATGAGAATGCAAAAACACATTTAAGATTATTAGCTGAAGTAGCAAGAACTTTAGGTAATGATGATGCAGTAGAAGCTCTGCTGAATGCTGGTACAGTAGAAGATTTAAAAGCTGTCTTTGCATAAATAAGCTTCCTCACACTCTATATAATTTTTGAAATCCCTGCTCTATTTTGAGTAGGGATTTTTTGCGTTGTTATATGTAAAAAATAAATAAAAAGTTACCGCATTTAAATGTTTCCATTGTGAAATGTGAAACAAAAAAATACCTTAATTAAAATGCCCGTAATAGGGAAATGACATAATGAAATGGAAAAAATGCCACATTAAAAAGCCCTCTCTTAATGAACATAGTAAGGAAACCTGGTGTATGATTAGAACATAAAGAAAGAGGTAATAAACAACCAAAGGAAAAATAAGAAAGGAGTTGTAAGTTATGAAAATCGTATCTGTATGTGCATGTACATCAGGAATCGCCCACACTTACATTGCAAAAGAAAAATTAATCCGTGCTGCTGAAAGCATGGGGCACACAATCAAAGTAGAAACACAGGGGACGATCGGAACAGAGGATGAATTAACAGCTGAAGAAATCAAAGAAGCAGATGTTGTAATTCTTGCAATTGATATTGCGATCACAGGAACAGAAAGATTTGAAGGGAAACCTACAATTAAGGTTCCTACAAATGTTTGTGTAAAAGCACCTAAGAAATTGATTGAAAAGATTGAAAATGAATTAGGTAAATAAGAGAGAAACAAAAAACTATACTTAAAGGAGAAGAGAACAATGAAAAAAATTGGAGCGGAATTAAAACGTCATGCGTTGACGGCCATTTCCTATATGTTACCTTTAGTTGTAGCATCAGGATTACTGATTGCGATCGGTAACTTAATGGGAGGAGAAAACGTAACTGAATTATCTAAGATGACACTTCCTAGTGCATTAACAACACTTGGTGTTATGGGTATGGGATTGTTACCATCCTTTATCGCAGGATATATTGCTTACTCAATTGCTGACAGACCCGGTATTGCACCTGGTTTCTTAATGGGTCAGATAGCTTCATTCTTAGGAGCTGGATTCTTAGGAGGAATGGTTGGTGGTTATTTAGTAGGTTACATCGCATTATTCATTAAGAATAACTTAAAAGTACCTAAATGGGCAGAAGCATTAATGCCAATGATGATCGTACCAACATTATCAGCAATCATTGCTGGACTTATCATGTTCTTCGTAGTAGGAACACCAATTACAATGGCAACAAAAGCCTTAACAAACTTTATTACAGGACTTGACCAGTCTTCAAAAGCAGTTTATGGATTTATCATCGGAGCTCTTGGATGTATTGACTTCGGTGGACCAATCAGTAAAGTACCTAACTTAATCTGTGATGGATTACTATTAGAAGGAATCACAGGACCAGAAGCAATCAAAGTATTAGCAGCTATGGTTCCACCACTTGGAATTACATTCTCATTAGTATTATCAAAATTACTGAAAAAGAACATTTATACAGCACAGGAAAAAGAAAATATTAAAGTTGCGTTCCCAATGGGTCTTTGCATGATCTCTGAAGGAGTTATTCCAATTGCTATGAATGATATCATTCGTACAGTTATCTGTACAGCAACAGGATGTGGTGTTACAGGAGCGATCAGTTTCAGTCTTGATGTAGGAAGTAAAGTACCATCAGGTGGTGTATTCGTAATCCCAGCAATGTCAAATCCACTTGCAGCACTTATCGCACTGTTAGCAGGAACAGCAGTTACAGGTGTATTACTTGTACTGATCAAGAAAAAGAAAACAGAAGAAGACGAACCAATGGTTGACGAAAAAGAAGAAGATCTTGATTTATCAGGATTCACTATTTCATAAAATCAGAAAGGACAGATAAGCTATGTATGTATCAATGAAGGGAATGTTAAAACGTGCGAATGAAGGCAATTATGCAGTCATGGCAATCAACTGCTTTAACATTGAGACAGCAAGAGCGGTAATCAATGCAGCTCAGTCATTAAGAGCACCGATCATCATCAATATCGTACAGGAACATATGGTAAATCATTGTGACAGCAATTTGATCGCACCGATCGTCAAGAAACTGGCACAAAGAGCAAGTGTTGAAGTAGCTTTAAATTTCGACCATGGGGAAGAAATCGGATTGTTAAAGAAAGCATTAGTTGATGGATATTCCAGTGTTATGGTAGATGCTTCCAGATATAACTTGGAAGGTAATATCCGAATGACAAGAGAAATCGTGGAATTTGCGAAACAGTTCGATGCAAGTGTCGAAGGAGAGATCGGATGTATGGGTGCTAGTGAAGGCGATAATTATACAGACGATGATATGAAAACCAATCCTGACGAGGCATTACGATTTGCAAAAGAAACTGGAATTGATGCATTAGCAATTTCTTTTGGAAGTTCTCATGGAAACTATCCAGAAGGATATGTACCAGAATTTGATTTTGAGAGACTAAAAGAAATCAAAGAAAAAACAAAGATGCCACTGGTACTGCATGGGGGAAGCGGTTCTGGTGATGAAAATATTAAAAGATGTGTTGAATTTGGAATCAATAAGATTAATGTAGGATGTGATTTTATGAATGCCAATGTAGACAGCATTAAAAAGCATCTTAAAAAAGATCCAGACATCAATTATTGGGTAATGATGCATCAGGTGGAGATTGATAGCCAGGAATTAGTAAAAAAATATATCCACCTGTCTGGATCAGAAGGAAAATCATTATAAGATATCAACATCAAAAAGGAGAAATAGAACTATGTTAATGAACATGAAAGAACTTTTAAAAGTAGCAGATGAAAAAGGATTTGCAGTACCAGCATTCAATATCGGTAGTGATCAGTTATTAAAAGCTGTTATGCAGCAGGTAAAAGAAATGAAGAGCCCAGTCATCTTAGAGATGTCTCCAGACGAGTTTAACTTTGTTGAAAACAGTTTAATACAGAGCATGATTTATGAAGCATCTAAAACAGATGTACCAGTTGTTATTCATTTAGATCATGGTGATAAATATGAAACAGTTGTAAGAGCAATTCAGGCAGGATTTACATCTGTTATGATCGACGCTTCTAAACTACCATATGAAGAAAATATTGCGATCACTCAGAAAGTATGTGAAGTTGCACATCTTGCAAACGTATCTGTAGAAAGTGAACTTGGAACAATCGGAACAACAGGAAACTCTATCGAAGGTGGAACAACAGGAATTATCTATACAGATCCTGATCAGGCAAAAGATTTTGTTGAAAAAACAGGAATTGATACATTAGCAGTAGCAATCGGAACAGCTCACGGAATCTACCCAAGCGATATGAAACCAGAACTCCGTCTTGACATCTTACAGATATTAAAAGATACTCTTGATATTCCATTAGTATTACACGGTGGATCAAGCAACAAAGATGAAGAAATCGCAAAAGCAGTTAAAATCGGTATTTCTAAGATTAACATTTCAAGTGATATCAAGGTTGCATTCTATGATAAATGTAGAGAAGTATTGAATGCTCATCCAGAATACAGAGAGCCTCTTGAAATCTATCCAGAACCAATCAAAGCTTGTAGAGAAGTTATTGCTCACAAAGTTAACTTATTTGATTCTGCAGACAAAGTTAAATATTACTACGAATAAGATATTTACAAACAACAACATAAAGAGGGGACAGCTTCGGTTGTCTCCCTTTTCGTTTATATAGGAGGGAAAGAAAATCATGAAATATGCAGTAGGAATTGATGTTGGGGGAACAAATACAAGAGTTGCGCTGATCAACGAGAAATATGAGATCAAAGAAAGAGTTCAGTTTGGATCAGATCCAAAAAATCCTATAAAAACATTAAACCAGATCAATGATGTGATCAAAGGGTTTGGAGAAAAAATCGAAGGGATTGGAATTTCTTGTCCAGGGCCATTAGACTTGATCAATGGGATTATTTTAACACCACCAAACCTCCCAGGGTGGCATAATTTTGAACTGACAAAAGAATTAGAAAAGATTACAGGTATTTCTGTGCAGTTAGAAAATGATGCGAACCTTGCAGGACTTGCAGAAACTGTGATCGGGGCTGGAAAAGGAAAGAAGATCGTAGAATTTCTGACCATTTCAACAGGAGTTGGTGCAGGATTATGTATTGATGGACAAATCTATCGTGGAACAAAAGGATTTGCACAAGAAGTAGCAAACTGCATTTTATGGAAAAATGGTCCATCACAGGGAGATTTAAAGAAAGGTTCCATTGAATCAATTGCCAGTGGAACAGCCATCACAAAGAGGGCAAATGATGCAGGGTTAGAAGCTGCCCATGCAGGAGAAGTGTATCAACTTGCACAGGAAGGAAATGAAACTGCGGCAATGATCATGGAAGATGCTTATGAATATCTGTCAAGTTTCATTGCAACACTTTATGGTGTACTTGATCCAGAGCTATTTGTCCTAAGTGGAAGTGTTGCGTTAAAGATTCCTGGATTTATCGAAGAGATTGAAAAACGCGCAAAAGAGAAAGTATATGATGCGCTAAAAAGCAATGTGAAGATTGTGCCAGCGGCGTTGGGAGAAGACTGTGGGCTAATTGGGGCTGCATGTCTTGCATTTTTTGACCTAGATAAAAAGAAGAAATAATGTTCACTGAAAAATGGATGTTCTGAAAAGGTCTTAGAACTTAGGAGTTACCTAGGTTTTAGGGCTTTTTTAGTTGAAGTTGAAAAAATATTGATAATTCTAAGAAAATTGATTATAATATATTTACTAAGGAAGTCGGCACGATGGAACAAACCCATCCGCTCCGGCGAAAATATTACGTTATAGTCGTTCTATTCTTACCAGGGAGCAGAACGGCTATTTTTTATGTGTATAGTTCAGAATGGCAATGATTAACAATGCAACATTTATGATGACCATAAACTCTTCATATGTACTCATAATATCACCCCTCTCTCCGTAAGGCTCGGAGCAGAGAGAATTTTACCGCCTGACAACTTCCTTAGTAAGTATATTATGTTTTTAATTAATAAACTTTCTAGATTATAACACAAACAATAAGACGTGGACAATAAAAATATTAATTGCTATGATGTAAGTGTTAAAATAAACATTTCAAATAAAGGAAGTGGCATGTGCGCTGTAATACAAAAGAACGACAGAAAAATAGAAATCTGAATAAAATTATTATCGCAGGATTGGTGATCGCTGCAATAATATGCCGTATTTTAGGCAAGGTAAGTTCAAGATATATTTATATTATCGCTGGGGTTTTACGAACATTGATCTATATTGGACTATATATTGGATGGGGGATCAGTATTAATAAGCGAGTCGTTCAAAAAGCCGCAAAAAATACACTGCTTTTTATATCAGGATTAATGATCTTCTGGTTTATTGTGCGCAGTATAAAGTACTTTTTTGCGATGGATGTAAATGTAGAGCGTTACTCATGGTACAGTTATTATCTGCCGATGTTGTTCATTCCCCAGGCGGCGGTACAGATGGCAGTTCTTCTTGGACAGCCAGAAGAGTATACTTTACCGAAATGGTCAAAGTTGTTATATATTCCTACAACGCTTTGCTCCTTGCTTGTTTTGACAAATGATTTTCATCAGCTCGTGTTTTCTTTTTCGGCAGGTGAAGTATGGACGGATAAAGGTTACAGTTATGCGTGGGGATATTATATCGTACTGTTGTGGGATGTTATTTGTGCAGTATCGGCATTTGTTTTAATGGTTTATAAGTGCAGGTCATCTCGGAGAAAGAAGTATTTGCCGATCATAGGGATTTGTATTTCTATTATTTATGCCATTATTTATGCAAGTGGTGCAGAGTGGATGCAGGTTATTGGTGGAGATATCACAGCGGCGTTATGTCTGATGTTTATGTGTATATTTGAGAGCTGCCTTCACTGCGGGTTGATTCAGACAAATACAGGATATGAACAGCTATTTGAAGTATGTACAATGGGAGCGCAGATCACAGACCAGGATTATCATGTCATATATACTTCTGCTAATGCAATGAAGCTTTCAGAAATGGTGATGAGGGAAGCGGAGAAGGAAGAAGTTAGGATTGATAAGAAAACAATGATCAAAAACAGGCCGATTCAGGGCGGACATATTTTATGGCAGGAAGATATTGAAGATATCATGATGTTGCTTGATCGATTGGAAGAAAATAGAAAGACGATCGAAGAGAGTAATTGTCTGGAACAGGAAAATTATCAGACAAAGGCAAAGATTTATATGTTGCGGGAAAAGAACCGCTTATATGACAAACTGCAGACACAGACTGCTGAACAGATCGGGCTGTTGAATGAATTGCTGATTCGATACGAAGAGGAAGAAGATCTTGCAGAGAGCCGCAGACTGCTGGCTAAGATCAGTTTGATCGGAACATACATAAAAAGATATGGGAATTTGATCTTTATTGGAGAAAGAGAAGCCGTGTCAGATATTGCAGAGCTTGGAGCTTGTCTGGAGGAGTCTTTTAGCAGCTTGAGGCTGATGGGGATAGAATGTGCGCTTACAGCCCCAGCAGGGGAGCGTATTTATGTGAGGGATGCGGTTCGCATTTATAGCTTTTTTGAATCAATATTAGAAGCCTGTGTAGATTCTATTAAATTTATGTGGGTAAAGATTCGTCCGTGTGGAGAAGAGATGGTTTTTTGTATGGAAGTAGAAAGTGAAGATGATCTGAACTCATTCTTTGACAAGACGGATCAAGGTGAAAATGAAGACGGTATATGGAAATTTACATTTACCATAAAAAAGGCAGGTGAAAAGTAATGCAGACGTTGTTGATGACGATGGTGTTGCTCAGTCTGGCAGGTGCTTTATTTTTGCTTATTATATTTTATGATATGCGCCTGGAGAAATGGAATTGGAATGTTTTAGTTCTTCTACTTTTGTTTTTCCTGTTGAATCATCTGGTATATTCGTTCGGGCAGATCGATAAGGGAGCAAACTATTATGAAGTGTTGCCTGTTCCGATATGGGTTATCTGGTGTATTGTCGGTGCCATTGATTTTTTGCTTATTTGGGAAGGCACCAGATTAAAAAGGATATCAAAAGAAAAAGTTAATCGGAATTCGATCAAAGAAGCGATGAATCTTCTTCCGACAGGCATCTGCTATTTTAATTCTGATGGAACAGTGAAGCTTGCCAATACGCAGATATATCAGCTTTTTAGGATTCTTGCGCATAAAGATCTGCAGGAATTCAGTGAGTTACGAGATGCACTTCATACAAGTATACAAAACGGTGTGATCAGGCTTGCAGGTAAAAAAGACACTTATATTTTCCCAGATGGGAAGGTATGGGATTATCGGGAAAATGAAGTCAGAGACAGAGATGGTAAGATTTATATAGAAGCTGTTTTTATGGATGTTACAAAGCAATATCATGAGAAAATAAATTTGACAAAGCAGACGGAGAAGCTGAAAGAAATATCAAGGGAACTTCGATATCTTTCTGATAATGTATTGATCTTGACAAGAGAAAGGGAAGTGCTTGCTGCCAAGACAAAACTGCATGATCAGATGGGTGCGGGATTGACAGCGATACGGCAGAATTTATTGCAGGGAAGTGAAGATTACAGCGATGCGGTCAGATTACTTTGTCAGGCGGTAAATGCAATCTGGAATGATAATCAGCAGCCTTTTGGGGAAGGAGAATTTGAACAATTTCTGCAGGATGCGAAAACTCTTGGTGTGAAGATAGAATGCCTTGGCTCTTTGCCTAAGAACGAAGATTATGCCAATATATATATACTTGCGATGAGAGAGTGTCTGACGAATGGTGTATGTCATGCTGGTGCGACAGAACTTTTTATAACGATGCAGGAAAATAATGATTTTTATCGTATTCGCATTACAAATAATGGGGCAGCACCGGAGAAAGAAGTTGTCCCAAAAGGGGGACTATATAATCTTTCCAGGCATATATTTGACCATGGCGGGGAAATGCAGATACAGTCTATTCCGTATTTTGCATTGACAATAACATTTCAGAAGAAGGAGAGCAAAAATGAAGAAAGTATTGATCGTAGAGGATCAGAGGATGCCTCGTGAAAATATGGAAAGAATACTTTTAGATAGTGGCAAATACGCACTTTCTGCCAGCGTAAATGGCGCAGATGTTGCGCTGGCCGTTTGTAGACGGGAACAGATCGACTTGATTTTGATGGATGTATGCACAGCGGGGAATAAAGACGGCATAGAAGCGGCAACAGAAATTAAAGCAGAATTCCCAGGCATAAAAATAATTATCGTAACTTCAATGGTAGAAGTCGGATATTTAAAGAGAGCCAAGGAAGCGAAAGTGGACAGCTTCTGGTATAAAGATATCAGCCCGGAGAACCTGATCGATGTCATAGAACGAACAATGGCAGGAGAAAGCATTTTCCCGGATAAGACACCGAGTGTAAAGCTGGGGCTTGCTGATAGTTCAGAGCTTACCGCAAAAGAAATCGAAGTGCTGCGCTTTGTATGTGAAGGATTTGAATATAGTGAAATTGCTGAACGCATGCACATATCCCAAAGAACGGTAAAGTTTCATATATCCAATATTTTATCCAAAACTGGATATGCCAATAAAACAAGGCTTGCGATTGCAGTCACGAATAAGAACTTTATTATTCCAAGCAGCCCAGAAAAATATATGTGATAATTCAGTCTGTATATACAACGAAAACAAGAAACCTGTACTTAAGGACAGGGTAAAAATAGAACATATTTGTTATAATTTTCATAGAAAACTTAATGGTTTTAGAACGGAAACCCACCCAACTTCGTTGGAGAATAAACAGGAGGGCGAATTATGAAAAAAGAGAGAAAAAGACGAATATGTAACTATTTTATGAAGGCATTGCTGCTATGTGCTTTGGTGTTTGGATTCGGATTTATAGCAGGTGTTGATGTTAACGCAGGGGAGGAACATAGTTTTTATGTTGATGAATCAGGAAGTATAAAACCATCATCATCTATTACCGTGTCTAAATCATCAGATTCTACGCATTCTTTTACGATAACTAATAAAACAGCGAAACCAGTGAAAATAACATTGGATAATAATGTCACACCAAAGAGTAAGAATTATCGTATGCGGATAAAAGTGGGAGGTCATGAGTGTGTTAGCCGTGAAAATGCAGTGCCGGCTGATGCAAATATACTTTACCTGTATCCAGGGCAGACAATGGAGAATGCCTGTGAAGTTATTTTTGCTTCTTCAACTTCAAAGACTACTTCAGCTACAATTACTATGAAATCAGAGTATCTCAATAAAGAAGTAAAGAGTAAAGAGAAAGCCATTGGTCTTAATCAAGATACAGCAATAGAAATCCCATTATCTGGTATGCAGTACAGTCTCTTTGAAGGTGTTACAGCCCAGGTAGGAAAAGATGAGCGTTGGTATAAGTTTAATGTTAGTGATAGAGCAGTAATCAATCCAACGTTTGAGTTGGCTGAAAAAGAAAGAAGCGGTCATTTTGGTTTTAACAATACTTATATTCGAATGTATAATTCTCGTGGTGAAATGATATACAAAGAAGCTACAGCAAAAAGTGACTTGAGTAGTAAGGTAGAACAGTGGAATCCAGGTCCGATAACTTTAACAAAGGATACATATTATGTATGTATATCTGTTGATAAGTCAGCTTATTATCCGGCAACATTCATGTTCAACCTAAACGGTCACAACTGGATTTATGCTAATGGAGTTACTTGTTCACCAAGTGAGATCAATCTTGAGGATATAGGCAAGAAAAAAGTTATAGCACAGACGATGCCAGCGAATTCTGACGATAAGATCATCGAGGTATATGATCACCTTAGTGGAAAGACATGGGATTGGTATAATTCCAACACAGTTGATTATGATGGAATCCCATCAAAAGCTACGACACCAGGAAGACATGCATGGATCACATTTAAGACAACAAATGGAAAGACCTTTACAACTTACGTGATCAGTCCGGCAGAGAAATTGAAGAAACCACGTGTGGCTACTGGTTATAATTCTGCGAAGTTCTGGATAGATTATCCGAATAAACGGAACACTTCCGTAAGGATTCAGGTCCTGAAAAAAGGTAAATGGACGACAGCAAAAACAATAGGATACAACTCTTGCGGTACCAGTAATCCAGTTACGATAAAAGGATTAAAGCCTTTGACAAATTACAAGTTCCGTTTACAGTCTTATGCAAATGGTATGACAGGAGATCCATCTGACGTAGTAACGATGAAAACTGGATCTAGCAAGAAACCAGCCGTGAAGTCAATAAAAGTTGTAAAGAGGAAAAAGGTAACAGTGAAAGGCTGGTGGCGAAAACACTGGATCGGTGGACGCGTTTCACGTTATGAATGGGTACCACCTTATACTTATACCAGATATAAAGTAAAAGTAACTTTAAAGAAAAAAGTACCAAAAGTTGGCGGTATGTGGGTTGCTGGCAACTGGGTAAAAGGAAGCAAGAAGAGTTATACCGTATGGGTTCCTAATGGAGCAAGAAAAGGTAAAAAGCTGACGATCAGAATTAGTACAGCATTAGGAAAAGGATACGGAAACGGTCCAGAAGTGAAAAAAGTAATAAAAGTAAAATAATAAGGAAGTCGGCACGATAGACGAAACCTATCTGTTTCCGGCGAGTATGAAACTATAGAAATAGCACCTTACTTTGCTAGAGTGAAGGTGCTATTTTTTATGTGTATATGTCAATATTGCTATAATTTGAAAACTTGTTAACAGGTGTTGACTGCTCTGGGTTCACAATGAAGATTTTTCAGCATTTTGGATACTATCTTCCACACAGTTCCATTTTCCAGAGAAGCTATGGAACAGCAGTTTCATGGGCGAATAAACAGCCGGGAGATCTGATCTGCTATAATGCGATCAATGGAATCGGACATGTTGGAATTTATATTGGAAATAATCGTGTGATTCATGCAGGAAGCACGGCGACAGGAATACATACATCAGTAGCAAATTACAGATCAGTAAATTGTGTTCGAAGAATTGTAAGATAATGTAGTTAAAAAATAATAAGGAAGAAGGCATGCAGACGATCAAAGATTTGATTCAAAACGATGAAGAATGTTGCAAATAGGTACATTTTTCATAAGAATTTATGAAAAAAATATTACGAAATGGTTTACATATGAAAAATGAGGTAGTAAACTAGAGGTAGTCGGTAAAAAATGGAACTAAAGGGAGGAAATATGAAGAGAAAGACTACTGGAATCCTCATTTCCTGTGTAGTAAGTATATGTTGTATGGTGGTCTTATCCATGAGTTCACATACACATGATGTATATGCTTCCTATTCAAGATATGTAACAGCCAATAACGTAGTGGTTCGTAAAAAAGCATCAAATAAGGGAAAGATCGTTGGATCATACAAGAAAGCAGCAAAGGTTCGCTGCTACAAGAAGAAAAGATCTTATACGAAGATCAAATATGGAAGATATTATCGATATATCGCAACAAGATATCTGTCAAAGAAGAAACCAGTTGTTGTAACAGCACAGAAAGCAGCGAATATAACAACAGATACATATACAAGATATGTAACGGCAAGTTCTTTGACGATCCGTAAGAAAGCGTCGACAAGTGCAGCAAAGGCAGGATCATACAAGAAAGGTACGCAGATCACCTGTTATGGAGAACGGTCTGGATGGACAACGGTAAGATATAGTGGAGTTTATTGTTATGTAAGTTCACAGTATCTATCTGAGTCAAGACCGGAAGAAGATACATGGGAAACTTATGGAACGGCAACAGGACAAAGTGTTGTAGACTACGCAATGCAGTTTAGAGGCAATCCTTATGTATGGGGTGGAGAAAGCCTTACGAATGGAGTTGACTGTTCTGGATTCACGATGCAGGTATATAAACATTTTGGATATTCACTGCCACACAGTTCAACAGCACAGAGATATGAAGGAACAGCAGTATCATGGAATGAGAAGCAGCCAGGAGATCTGATCTGCTATCAGGTAGTGAACGGTGTAGGACATGTAGCGATCTACATTGGAGATAACCAGATCATTCATGCAGGAAGCAAAGACACAGGAATCAATGTGCGGAATGCTGATTACAGAGCTGTATGGGGTGTCAGAAGAATCGTTCAGTAGGACAAGCATTTTAATTTAATATGAGATAAGAATAAAACAGCCGTATCGATCATGATACGGCTGTTTTTCTATACTTATAAAACGGCATATTTCAGGATGAATAATAATGCAAGTACGTACATTAAAGGAGTGATCTTCTTTGCTTTACCACAAACTACATTCAAGATCACATAAGAGATGATCCCGATAGAGATTCCCTCAGAGATACTGTAGAATAATGGCATTGCAATAATGCAAAGGTAAGCAGGTACGGCTTCTGTCATATTGTCATCTGTAAATTTGATATCAGAGATTGCTCCAAACATTAAGAATCCAACCATGATCAGCGCAGGGGCTGTCGCAAATGATGGGATTGCTGTAAAGAGCGGTGCAAATAATGTTGAGATCAGGAATAAGAATCCTGAAACAACAGCTGTTAAACCAGTACGTCCACCTGCAGCAACACCAGAAGAAGATTCAACGAATGTTGTAACAGTAGAAGTACCAAGAACTGCACCAGCTGTTGTAGCAACGGCGTCTGCCATTAATGCAGGTTTGATTCCAGGAAGTTTACCTTCCTCGTCAAGCATTCCAGCTTTTGTGCTGACACCGACTAAAGTTCCGAGTGTATCAAACAGATCGACAAATAAGAAAGATAATACAACGGCGATAAAATTAAAGATTCCGACTTTGCCCAAGTCATACTGGAAACATTTACCGAAAGTCTCTCCTAATTTTGAAAAATCTGTCATTGCAAATGTAGGGAACAGGCTGTAATAACCTGTTTTGAAATCAGGAACATAGATTCCTGTTATCTGGCAGAGCATTCCGATCACCCATGTAGCAAGGATTCCGATCAGGATAGATCCAGGTACTTTTTTAATATAAAGAATGACTGTGATCAATAATCCAATAACTGCAAGTAAAGAACAGATTCCAGCAGTATGGAAATCTTTTGTAAAGTTTGTGATAGATACCAATGTAGATTTATTTCCAATAACAAGTTTTGCGTTCTGAAGACCGATAAAGGCAATAAAGATACCGATTCCGACAGAAACTCCCTTCTTAAGATTCAAAGGGATCGCATCAAAGATTGCTTCACGAACATTGGTCAAAGATAATACGATGAAGATGATACCTTCAACGAATACAGCAAGTAAAGCAACCTGCCAGTGATAACCCATCACACCAACAACGGTATAAGCAAGATAAGCATTTAATCCCATACCAGCGGAAAGTACGAATGGAAGGTTCGCAGTAAGTCCCATACATAAAGTTCCGATAAAGGAAGCGATACATGTAGCTAATAAGACAGCAGTAGGGTCCATACCAGCTGCAGAAAGCACACTTGGGTTTACCGCAAGGATGTAAGCCATTGTCATAAATGTAGTAATACCAGCAATGACTTCAGTTTTTACGGAGGTATGATTCTCCTTTAATTTAAATAAGTTTTCCAACATAGTTTTTTTCCGTATGTAAAAACATACGTTCCTCTCTTTCTTTATTGAAAATCTATAAAAAAGTAACAAACATCATTATATTATAGGCAAAAATGAAAAGCAAGGCGGGAAAATCTGACAAAAATAAAAGGAAACCATCTGGGGTGTGATGGTTTCCTTTTTGAAAAGAGAGGATTAAAAATATATATGAAAAAACTATACCTGTAGGATGTTTCCTGAAATTCTTTTATTGTCTTATCTTTTAGGTCTTTCCTTGAGGTATGGTTATAGTATAATCATTTCCAATTCGAGATTCAATATACAGAATATAAACAAATATAAACGATTTATAAATTGTCATTAAGAAATTCTTACGAATTGGTAAGAAAATCCAAAGTTAATATAGTTAAAAAAACTTCACAAAATGATTCCGATTTCACTGATTTTCTTATATAATAATAATAAAGTCTAAAGGAGGAATTATTTTTATGCCAAAAAGAACAGATATTAACAAAGTGTTGATCATTGGCTCTGGTCCGATCATCATCGGTCAGGCATGCGAATTCGACTATTCGGGGACACAGGCGTGTAAGGCGCTTCGTAAACTTGGATATGAGATCGTATTGGTCAACTCCAATCCAGCAACGATCATGACAGATCCAGAGACAGCTGACGAAACTTACATTGAACCGCTGAACGCAGAACGTTTAGAGGAGATCATTGCAAAGGAACGTCCAGATGCTTTACTTCCAAACTTAGGTGGGCAGTCCGGATTAAATTTATGCGAAGAGTTATATAAAAAGGGTATTTTAGATAAGTATAATGTCAAAGTAATTGGTGTACAGGTAGATAGTATTGAACGTGGAGAAGACCGTATCGAGTTTAAGAAGACAATGGACGAACTTGGAATCGAGATGGCTCGAAGCGAGGTTGCTTACAGCGTAGAAGATGGGTTGAAGATCGCTGATAAGCTTGGTTATCCAGTGGTACTTCGTCCAGCTTACACAATGGGTGGAGCCGGTGGAGGACTGGTATATAACAAAGAAGAATTGAAGACCGTTATGGCAAGAGGACTTCAGGCAAGTTTAGTTGGACAGGTACTTGTAGAAGAATCCATTCTTGGATGGGAAGAATTAGAATTAGAAGTTGTCCGTGATGCAGAAGGAAATATGATCACAGTCTGCTTCATTGAGAATATCGATCCATTAGGAGTGCATACAGGAGACTCTTTCTGTTCCGCACCGATGCTCACGATTTCTGAAGAATGTCAGCAGAGATTACAGGAACAGGCATACAAGATCGTAGATTCTGTACAGGTTATCGGCGGAACAAACGTACAGTTTGCTCATGATCCAGTGACAGACCGTATTATTGTTATCGAGATCAATCCAAGAACATCAAGATCCTCAGCATTAGCATCCAAAGCGACAGGATTCCCAATCGCTTTAGTATCTGCAATGCTTGCAGCAGGTTTAACATTAAAGGATATTCCATGTGGAAAATACGGAACATTAGATAAATATGTACCAGACGGTGATTATGTCGTTATCAAGTTTGCACGTTGGGCGTTTGAGAAATTCAAAGGTGTCGAAGACAAACTTGGAACACAGATGCGTGCCGTTGGTGAAGTTATGAGTATCGGTAAGACATACAAAGAAGCATTCCAGAAAGCGATCCGAAGCTTAGAGACAGGACGCTACGGACTTGGACATGCGAACAACTTTGATACTTTAACAAAAGAAGAATTATTAAAGAAATTAGTGACACCATCAAGCGAACGTCATTTCATCATGTACGAAGCATTAAGAAAAGGTGCAACTGTTGATGAGATCTTTGAACTGACAAAAGTAAAAACATACTTTATCGAGCAGATGAAAGAGTTAGTTGAAGAAGAAGAAAAGCTTCTTGCATGCAAAGGAAACATGCCATCTGATGAAATGTTAACATCAGCGAAGAAAGATGGTTTCTCTGACAAATATTTAAGTCAGTTATTAGAGATTCCAGAAGAAGATATCAGAAATAAACGTATTTCAATCGGTGTCGAAGAAGCATGGGAAGGGGTTCATGTAAGCGGAACGCCAGACAGTGCATATTATTATTCAACATATAATGCAGAAGACAAGAACCCAGTATCCACAGATAAACAAAAGATCATGATCTTAGGTGGAGGCCCAAACCGTATCGGACAGGGTATTGAATTTGACTACTGCTGTGTACATGCATCTCAGGCACTGAAGAAAATGGGATTCGAGACGATCATCGTAAACTGCAACCCAGAGACAGTATCTACAGATTACGATACATCCGATAAATTATATTTCGAACCATTAACAGTGGAAGATGTATTAAGTATTTATAATAAAGAAAAACCATTAGGAGTGATCGCTCAGTTTGGTGGACAGACACCACTGAATATTGCTGCCGAACTTGAGAAAAATGGTGTGAAGATTCTTGGAACATCTCCATCTGTCATTGACCTTGCAGAAGACCGTGATCTGTTCCGTGAAATGATGGATAAATTAGAGATTCCAATGCCAGAATCAGGAATGGCAACAACAGTAGAAGAAGCATTAGAGATCGCAGGAAAGATCGGATATCCAGTGATGGTAAGACCTTCCTACGTTCTTGGTGGACGTGGAATGGAAGTTGTCTATGATGACGAAAGCATGGCAGGATATATGAAAGCAGCCGTTGGTGTAACACCAGACCGCCCAATCCTGATCGACCGTTTCTTAAATCATGCGATGGAATGTGAAGCAGATGCGATCAGTGACGGAACACACGCATTTGTACCAGCAGTGATGGAACATATCGAACTTGCAGGAGTTCATTCAGGAGACTCCGCTTGTATTCTTCCATCTGTTCATATTTCAGAAGAAAACCTGGAAACGATCAAAGAATACACAAGAAAGATCGCAGAAGAAATGCATGTCAAAGGACTAATGAATATGCAGTATGCGATCGAGGATGATAAAGTTTATGTATTAGAAGCAAACCCACGTGCATCTCGTACAGTACCTTTGGTATCCAAAGTATGTAACGTGAGAATGGTTCCACTGGCAACACAGATCATCACATCTGAATTAACAGGAAAACCATCACCAGTACCAGAATTAAAAGAACAGGCAATTCCATATTATGGAGTCAAAGAAGCAGCCTTCCCATTCAATATGTTCCAAGAAGTAGACCCAGTTCTAGGACCAGAAATGCGTTCTACAGGAGAAGTTCTTGGATTATCCAAATCCTATGGAGAAGCTTTCTACAAAGCACAGGAAGGTGTTGGAGCGAAACTTCCATTAGGAGGAACGGTACTGATTTCTGTAAATCGCAAGGATAAAGAAGAAGTTGTAGAAGTAGCAAAAGCATTCGCAGACGACGGATTCAAGATCCTTGCAACAGAAAACACATGTAAACTGATCAAAGAAGCTGGAATTGAAGCTGAGAAAGTCAATAAATTAAGCGAAGGAAGACCAAACATCCTTGACCTTATCACAAATGGTAATATCGATATTATTGTAAACTCTCCAGTCGGAAAAGACAGCGTGAACGATGATAGTTACCTAAGAAAAGGTGCGATCAAAGCGAAGATTCCATATTATACAACGATCGCAGCAGCCAAAGCAGCAGCTGAAGGAATCGCTTATGTAAAAGCACATCAGGATCAGAATGAAGAAGTGAATTCATTACAGGGATTACATGCACAGATTTCTGATAAGTTTTAATTTGTGTGTTGGCCAACTGTAGTCTTTCAGTATATGATAAAAAATAAATAAACTATTGGAAGAGCAGCTAGAGAATTTTGCTCACGTTTTTTGCAGATCGCTGATCCGCCGGCTTTCCTTGTGCAACTCGCCTTCAAGGGTGTTTAAATCAGAACTCTTTGAGGCTCAGACAGCACACCAAGCCGGCTGCGAATCCGCAAAAAACGTGGCAAAATTCTAATGCTACTCTTCCGATCGTTTATTTATTTTTTATCATATACCTGAAGGCTAAAGTGTGGACAATTACAAGATTGGAAAACTTAGGTGGGGTGTATGTTAAACGTTATTGGTTTTCGTAAGTTTCTTTTATCTTCCGTCAACGAATTCAAAACTTATCAGTCAATACCGTTTAACATACACACTGTGTAGTGATTTGAATAGCGTTCCGTTGTATGAGTCAGAAAGAAAATAAGAAAAAATATTTAGAAGAATACAGGGTGACAACATGAGCACTTTTTGAATGCGTTTTTTACAAATTCGCAGCGCCCTGTGGTTGATTGTCTGACCGTAGCTGCGGGCATTTTGGCTCGCAGCCAGGAAGTTATCAAAGGAACAGGCGCGGATCAGCGATTTGTAAAAAACGCTTTCAAAAATGCGGAGTGTCACCCTGTATTCTTCTAAATATTTTTTCTTATTTTCTTTCTGACTCATACATGCAACACTATCCACAAATCAGAGATTTCGATAACGATTCATTGCTGCCATAACTTCCTGCTTCCGAGGCATTGCCAGATTACTTTTCACATATTTGCTATCCAAGATCGTAGAAAGTCCCTTTGTTTCAATGATCTGCATCAATTCATCTGCAACTGTACGAAGATCTTTCTTTCCATCCATCAAATGAAGTTTCGCATACAACAAAGCATAACCAAGAGCTGTTGTCTGTTCAGTATCAGTAATCTGCTCCACATATCTTAGATCAACTGTATCTTTATTAATTGAAAAAGCATCTTTCCCAAGTGTTTTCATCTTGATCTTGCGTTCTTTCTTCAGATGATTTCCAGCTTTGAAACAACGGTCAAAACAAGGATCTGGATGTTTCTTCTTAGGCAGTGAAACCATAGGGAAATCTTTTGCTGCGTCTTTGGCGGCAGTTGTAATATCTTTTGGAACATACTGATCCATCTGAATGATATGATCTGCTGGATGGAAATAAGATCCGCAGCTTCCAGCAACGATGATCGAAGAAATATCATATCTTTCGTACAATTCACGAATCCGTTCGATAAAAGGAGTGATCGGTTCCTGATCACGAAGAACTACACGCTGCATCAGTTCATCACGGATCATAAAGTTGGTGGCACTCGTATCCTCGTCAATTAAGAATAAAGAAGAACCTGTTTCCATGGCTTCAACTACATTTGCAGCCTGTGAGGTGCTTCCACTGGCATCTTCTGTGTCAAAAGAAACCGTATCTTTTCTATTTGGCAGGTTATTAATGAACATAGAGATGTCGGTATTTGTAATGCTTCGCCCATCTTCTGCACGAATCTTCATAGCAGTTGGATCAGTGATGACGAATTCCCGTCCGTCGCCTTTGATATGGTCATAAACACCAAGTTCCAATGCCTTTAATAATGTGGATTTTCCATGATATCCACCACCGACGATCAATGTGATACCTTTTGGAATTCCCATACCTGTGATCGTTCCATGATGTGGAAGTTCAAAAGATATACGGTAAGTATCTGGTGACTGGAATTTTACACAGTTTCTTAAAGGTTTCTGTGAGATACCACTCTCTCTAGGCAAAACAGAGCCATCTGCAATAAATGCGACAAGTCCCATAGAAGATAATTCTGTTCGGATCGTATGTTGATCTTCTGACAAATGAATGACTTCTTCCAACATTTTTTGATCAATATTTTTATAAAACAAAGAAGATGAAACACAATCTGGGAGTAATTCAAATAACATTTTATCCAATTCTCTCGCATTTACAGTTCGTCCATTTGCAGGGAAACCAGCTTCAAAGTGAACAGAGATGTCACCATTCGAAGGATCGATCGTAGATGCAGTCCGTTCTAAAACCTGTTGTCCACATTTGCTGACAGAAAATAAACCGCTTTTTCCAGAACCTTTGGCACGAAAAGAAATCTTAGATAAAGATTGATAAAATAATCGTGTCAAATGATCACAGAGTGCAACCTGTTTATATTTTGTATCATAAAAAGAAGCAGGAAATCCAGCCGATCTTCCTTTCACATGAATACTTAATTTTGATGGAGATGCAAAAGGATCGCCTTGTACATGATCAATGGAAAGAAAATAAGTTCCAAAATCATAAGTACCTTGCGTACTTTTATATGCAGGATATCCTTTACGGTCAATATTTTTTAATAGTGATTTTAAATTCGATGACGATTTCATAAATAGTTCCTCCTAATCCTAAAATCCATGATAACAGTCAGTGCGATTTTTGTAAACCAGATGAAATCAAAGGGAATCCGTGGTATCATAGAAAGATGATCAACAAGGAAGGCGGAATAGAGACGATGGATCTTAATAAATTAAAAGAGATACAGGCCGTTGTTTTTGATATGGACGGGCTGATGTTTGACAGTGAACGCTATGTACAGAAGTCATGGGATATTGCAGGAGAACGTCTGGGATATGGACCTCTGGGGCATAATATTGTCAATACATTGGGAACAAACCTTACAAATCGTAAGAAATATTTCTTGGAACATTACGGAAGTGATTTTCCATTTGATAAATTTTTGGATGGATACAGAGATGCATATTATGAATTAGTTGAAGACGGTGTGCCAGCTAAGAAGGGTCTTCATGAGATTTTGAAAGTCCTTAGAGAAAAAGGACTAAAGATCGGAGTTGCAACATCTTCCAGTGAAGAACACGCCGTAAGTAATCTGAAACGAGAAGGGATTTTTGACTACTTTGACTCCGTGATCACAGGAAATATGATCGAACACGGAAAGCCAGAGCCAGATATTTATATCGAAGCATGCAGACAATTAAAAGTCGATCCATCAAAAGCGATCGCATTAGAAGATGCGATCAATGGAATCCGTTCCGCACATGGAGCAGGCATGAATCCAGTGATGATCCCAGATATCGTGCAGGATACAAGCAAAGTCGATGATATATTATTTGGAAAATGTGAATCTTTGCTGGAATTTGCAGAGATTTTACAGTGCGTAACATTAGATATAGAAGAAACACAAAAATAAGGAGAGAATATATGGCAAAGAAGAAAAGCGCAGGGTGCGAATATTGTAGTAATTATGTGTATGATGAAGATTATGAATATTATGTATGTGATATCAATTTAGATGAAGATGAGATGGCAAGATTTATGAGCTATAGCGATTGGGATTGTCCTTATTTCCAGATGGATGATGAATATGCGATTGTAAGGAAGCAAAATTAAAAGGTAAGAAATAATTGACAATAAATGGAAATCTGTTAAAATATAAATGAAACAATTTACATAATTTGTAATATAAGGAGAAAATATGGGGAATAAAGACATTACAGATTTCAATGAAGCGCAATTAAGAAAGAGAGCAGCAAGTAAGGAAGAATTAAATATTTGTTTGACCAATAATTATGCATTTCAAAAGATATTTAAGAATGAAGAGATAGTAAAAGGATTTTTAATAGCATTGTTGCATTTAAAGGAAACAGATATTGAAGAGTTGGAGGTTACGGATCCTTTTGTGGAAGGTGAAGTAAAAGAAGAAAAAGAGGGAATACTAGATGTCAAATTAATCTTAAATGGTGGCAAAAAGATTAATATCGAGATGCAAAATACGTATCAGGAAGATTGGGCAGAGAGAAGTTTATTTTATAATTGTCGGATGTTTACAGAGGGATTAAAAAAGGGAGAATCTTATTATGAATTACCTCCATGTATTCATGTAGGAATTCTTGATTTTAATTATTTAAAAAGTCCTGGATTTTATCATAGAATTTTATTAAGAGATGATACAACAGGTGAATTGTATAGTAGTAAATTTCAATTTCATGTGATAGAATTAAGTAAAATAGCAACGACAAAAGGAAAAGCAAGAAAACAAGATCTTTATAAATGGGCTAAATTAATTTCAGCAAGTACTTGGGAAGAAATCAGAGAAGAATCTGAAGGAAATCATTACATGGAAAAGGTGAGGGATGAAATGATTAAGATGAGCCAAGATGAGAGTGAGAGATATCTTTATTTAAGGGAACAAATGGCAATCCGCGATAAAGCGAGTCAATTAAGAAGTGCAGAGAATATAGGAATAAGGAAAGGTGAACTTTTAAAATTAGTGACACTAGTACAGAGAAAAATTGAAAAAGGAGATACGGTAGATAAAATAGCAGATGATCTGTTAGAAGATCAAGAAATAATTGAGAAAATATATAATTTAATAAGAAAATATCCTGATAAAGATGAAAAAGAAATTTGTAATTTTTTGATATAAGAATAAAACCAGTCACAGGATGGTTAATACAATTACCAAAGGAATACATAAAGTAATTCAAGAAAAGGGGTGTTGCAATATGAAGAAAAATACGATCATATGCATTTCCAGAGAATTCGGCAGTGGAGGAAGAGAGGTCGGACAGCAGTTATCCAAGAAGCTTGGAATTCCTTTCTACGACAAAGAGATTTTGGCAAGAGTTGCTGAAGAAAGTGATATGTCGGAAGAGTTTGTAAAGAATCACGAGGAGAATGCAGTTTACAGCCACATTATCAATGTCCCGATCGGACACAGATTTCCAGGCGTTGACACAGAAGAGATCATGACACCAGAGAAATTATTTATGATCCAGGCACATGTGATCCATGAACTGGCAGCAGAGAATGAATCCTGCATTTTCGTGGGAAGATGTGCAGATGTGGTGCTTAAGGATCACGAAAACTGCTACAGTTTCTTTATCCACAGTCCTCTAGAAGAACGGATCAAACGGATCGTAGAGACAGAACATGTGACAGAACGACAAGCGAAGAAGATGATCAAGCAAACCGATTGGGAGAGATCTTCTTATCATAATTATTATACAAAACAAAAATGGGGAGACCCCGGTAATTATGATCTCATGATCAATTCAGCAAGGACAGGAATCCAGAAAGCAGTTGAAATTATCATGGATTATGTGAAATAAAAAACGATGATATGCAATGTATACAAGGTATCAAAAGATACCTTGTATATTTTTTGTATAAAAATGAGAAAATGTAAATATTTTTAATCAGACCTTGAACAAAATCAAAAGTGTGATAAGATAAAAACTGTAAAACAAAAGACAAAACGCAGAAATAATCTTTAAAACACAGAAAAAGAAAGGAAATAATATGGAAATTACAGACAGTGCAAGGAACAGGATGTTTTCAAATAAAGATCTCGTACGATTGATCATACCGTTGATCATTGAGCAGATGTTAACTGTAACGGTAGGACTTGCGGACTCTATCATGACAGCGAATGTTGGAGAAGAAGCTGTATCAGGAGTTTCATTGGTAGACAGTGTTATGGTATTGATGATCAATCTGTTCTCGGCATTGGCAACTGGAGGAGCCGTCGTTGCAGGGCAGTTTCTCGGACAGAGAAAAAATATCATGGCATGTAAGACAGCAGACCAGTTGATCTTATTTATTGTTTCATTATCTGTAGTGATCATGGCAGGAATTTATGCATGTAAAAACTTTATTTTAAATGTAGTGTTTGGAAATATTGAACCAGGAGTTATGCATAACGCAGAAATATATCTGATGATCGTCACGGCATCTATTCCATTTATTGCAATATATAATGGATGCGCCGCATTATTCCGTATCATGGGGAATTCAAAGATTTCTATGAATATGTCTATGTTGATGAACGGTATCAACATCGCAGGAAATGCGATTTTGATCTATGGGTTTAAATTTGGAGTTGAGGGAGTTGCGATCCCAACATTAGTATCAAGAATTGTTGCAGCAGTTGTTATGGTAAGACTGCTCGCAAAACAAAATCAGGATGTGCATTTAAGCAAACATATCCATTTTCATTTTAAGGGATATTTAATACAGAAGATTTTACATATCGGAGTACCAAACGGAATTGAAAATAGTATGTTCCAGCTAGGAAGAATCATGGTATTAAGTATCGTTGCAGGATTTGGGACATCATCTATCACAGCCAATGCCATCGGAAATGTGGTAGCATCATTTGAGTTAATCCCAGGAATCGGAGTAGGATTTGCAGTGCTGACCGTTGTATCAAGATGCATCGGAGCTGGAGATTATGAAGCTGCAAGATACTATACAAAGAAGCTGTTAAAAGTAGCCTATGCAGCATTGATCGCATTAAATATCATCGTAGTTATGATCTTACCACTGATCATTCAGGTATATCATTTATCACCAGAAACAGCAGCGATCACAAGAAAGATCTTATTATATCATACTTTATGCTGTGTAACGATCTGGCCGCCAGCATTCACGATCCCGAACACATTAAGAGCCGCAAATGATGTCAAATACTGTATGGTTGTAGCATCAGCCACGATGTGGATATTTAGAATCTTCTGCAGCGTTGTTCTTGGAAAATGGATGGGACTTGGAGTCTTCGGAGTCTGGGTAGCAATGACATTAGACTGGGTATTCAGAGGAATCCTGTTTGTCAAACGATACATACAAGGGAAATGGCAGAGAATGGAATTGATTTAACATGAAACAGATTAAACAAAGAAATTGTAGAAGATAAGAACAGCCCAGAATCGTCAGGTATAAAAAGACGATTCTGGGCTGTTTTAAAATTTGTATCTAGAATATAAATCCAGGATCTTCAGTAGTATCCATTTCATCAAAAGTAACTTTTTCTATTAATTTATTCTTTTTATTTTCCATTGTAATAAAAGCACGGCAATTTGTTGGGATTGTAACGGAAGAACCTTTTACTTTTTTCATTTTAGTAGCTCCTGGCTTGTAAGTATAAATAGATTTTACTCTCCAGTTCTTATTAGGAGTGATCTTGATGTTACGTCCCGTAAAGGAGATCTCAGATCCGTTTTTATTCTTAAAATCAGAAGTATAGTCTTTTCCATCCACTACGATCTTCTTAAAAGGATTTGAGTATTTTATAACTTTAACTGTTGTTTTTACAGAATAAGTTTTACCTCTGTATTTAAATTTTGCAGTGATTTTTGTTGATCCTGTTTTCTTAAGTTTTACACCGATTCCTACCTGATTGTTATCTGCAATAAGATAATAATCTTTTCCAAAAGTTTTTGTAGAAATAACCTTTTTATTTGAAGATTTAACCTTCATACCATTACGCAGGATGGATTCTGAATTAGAGCGATTTGTTCCCTTGATATAGATCACATTTGTGTAAAAACCATTCCCGCCATTATCTTTTTTGTCATAACTTAATGTTGTCTTTTTAGGTAGAGAAAATTTTGCTTTCGCATTTACACTATAAGCAGAACACATACCTACTGTTAGTACAGATGCCAGAAAAATAGAGGCACCTTTTAAAAAACTTTTCTTCATAAAATTCTCCTTTCGATGAACAAAAAATACAAAATCATTATAGCATAGAAATATGCAAAAATGTAAGGTATAATAAGGATAAAACAACCTTCAAGGAGGATACTGTTATGAATAAAAAAGAACTGGCACTAGAAGTCATTGAGCGTCTGAAGAATGAATATCCAGATGCAGACTGCACACTGGAATATGATCAGGCGTGGAAATTATTAGTTAGTGTAAGACTGGCGGCTCAGTGCACGGATGCACGGGTGAATGTCGTGGTAAAAGGATTATTTGAAAAATATCCAACAGTAGAAGCACTGGCAGCAGCAGACGTTGCAGATATTGAAGAAATCGTACGACCCTGTGGTCTTGGAAAGAGCAAGGCAAGAGATATCAGCAAATGTATGAAAGTTTTAAGAGATGAATATAACGGTAAGATCCCAACCGATTTTAAATCAATCCTAAGTCTTCCTGGGGTCGGAAGAAAAAGTGCCAACCTGATCATGGGAGATGTTTTTGGCAAACCTGCGATCGTTACGGATACACATTGTATCCGCTTGGTCAACCGGATTGGATTGGTTGATGGGATAAAAGACCCTAAAAAAGTTGAGATGGCATTATGGGAGATTATTCCACCAGAAGAAGGAAGTGATTTCTGCCACAGGCTGGTATGGCATGGAAGGGATGTCTGTACGGCAAGAACAAAGCCTCATTGTGAGAGATGTTGTTTGAATGATATCTGCGCACAAATTATATAAAGGTACCATGATCAAAAGTATGAAAGGAGAAAGTTTATGAGGAAACTATCAAGAAGAGCTGCCAGTATTGCATTAGCAGCGGCAATGCTATTTACAACTGCAGGAGTCAGTCAGAAGAAGGTAGAGGCTGCTTCTACAGGAAAATTATCTGTTACAGGATATCAGGACTATAGTGATGCACAGAAAATCTTAAAAGAAGTGAACAAATACCGTAAGAAAAATGGACGCAAAGCATTGAAGATGGATCGAGGATTGACAAATTCAGCAATTATGCGTGGATTTGAAACAACGATCTATATTCCAGAAACAAGTCCGCATAGAAGACCAAATGGAAAGCTTTCAAAAAGTATCAACAAGAAGATCATCTATGAAAACTGTGCACAATCCGCAGGAACTACACCGAAGCAGATCGTAAAGGGTTGGATCAATTCTTCCACACATAGAAAAGGTCTGTTACTTTCGAATGCAAAAAGTGTAGGGGTTGCAGCAGTTACGGTTGTGTCAAGAGACGGATACGAAGCCAATACCTGGGTATTAGACTTTAGCAGTTCCAAAGCAAAGAAAGTAGAAAAATCCAAGGCAAGAAAGCAATTTACAAAAAATATCGTGACAAAGAATTCATATTTAAAGAAGAGTTATTTAAAACTAGACAGCAGATACGGTACAATATGGGAAACAGAAAAAATGCAGATGAAGCCAACATATCAAGGCAAAATGATGAAAGAGTACGGTGTGTATCCAACAGTGATCAATACATCATCTTTCACATCATGGAAGAGTAGTAATCCATCCGTGGCATCTGTTGACTCGAATGGAAGAATCACAGGAAATAAAGCTGGAACAGCGACGATTTCTGCAAAATTAAAAACAGGGACAAAGATAACGATTTCAAAGAAGATCAAAGTCGTACCGACGAATCAGCAAATCGATCCATGGGAATAGGCAAAAACTAAAGAAGCAGGATAGAATAAAAAAACGTAATCTCAAGAGGTTCATTTGAGATTACGTTTTTTTCTATAGGATCATGCCTGAAATCCAAGGTAGGCATTGATTCTCTTATGAAATAGAGAAGAAAATATATTTGTAATATTACCACTTAAGAAAGCGGCGATCACGGTTCCGATTCCAACGGATGGTAATTCTGGAAGCAATACAAAAGAAGAGATCGCAGAACATACAGTAAATAAAACTTCCAGACAAACTCTGACAGCGCCAAAGCTTATATTTTTCTTATCAGAGATAGTTTTCACAAGTCCTTCCATTGGCATAACAGCGAACCCGGAACTGATCGTGAATCCGACACCTATTGATAGAACGGCACATGCGATGACAGATAGTAAAATCTTAGCGGCAAGTCCATGAGGTTCAATAAAGAATAAACCATAAGAAGTAAATTCGATAAATAAAGAATAAACAAAAGTCAAACCAAGCTGAGTCAACTGCATTTTCCCAAATTCATGAAGGATCAGAGCTTCGCAAACTAAGAAAGTAGAGTTGATCAGGAAGTTAAATAAGGCATAGCTGTGAACTGGGGAAAGATAACTTAATGTCAAAGCCATCGTACAGCTAGGTGCAACTCCAAGAGCTGCTTTCAAAAATAAATTAGAACCAACAGACATGATCAACAGTCCTAAAATATAAAATAACAATCTATGGTAAAAAAATCTTTTTTTGTTTTTCATAATATCAACGATTCCTTTCATCAAAATTTCATATTTTATCAATCGTATTCCCTTTTGTGTTTCTTATTATATATAGAGAGAGCAAAGTATTGCAATTCCAGTTGAGATTTGATATATTCCAAATAGGAATATACGAAGATATTTGAAAAGGGTATGGAAAAATGGAAATACAGCAATTATATTATTATATGGAATTATGTAAACAGAAAAATTTCACAGAAGCTGGATATGCCTGTAACATGACACAAGGTGCATTATCAAAACAGATCCGTAAGTTGGAAAATGAGTTAGGAATTACACTGATCCGCAGGAATACAAGGAAATTTGAGTTGTCCAAAGAAGGAGAGATCTTTTTATCTTATGCAAAGAAAATGACAGGAACCTATGAAGAGATGCTGAAAAATGTTCAGAAAAATCAGGAAATTAAGATTGGTTGTATGCCGGTTCTTGCACCATATCATTTTGCAAGATTGGTAGCGGATTTCAGAAAAGAATATCCAGATATCAAACTTGTGATCGATGAAAGAATCGCAAGTGAGATTCAGGAAAACTCCGATCGTTATGATTTCTTGATCTTGAGAGAAAATATGATGGAAGATCAGAAAAAATTCCGTTTTTCCCCACTGTATGATGATAAATTGTGTGCAGTGTTATATGAAAAACACCCGCTTTATGGAAGAGATCGACTTCAACTGAAAGAATTGAAAGATGATGTTTTTATCTTCCCAGAGAGAGGCAGCGGAAGTTACGAAGTGTTTTATAAGAGTTGTGAGAAAGCAGGATTTGAACCGAAAATAGCTTTTGAATTTCCACAAGCAAATACAATCATGAGTTTTGTAAGTGAAGGGGTTGGGGTTACGATCACATTTTCAACGGTTTATAGAGAAGCTAAATGTGCTGGAGTTAAAATGATACCACTAGAAGATGAATTACATTCTGTGATATCACTATTTTATAGAAAAAATAAGCCATTGGATTATGCAAAGAAGCAGTTTTTGAATTATGTAAGGGAGCATTTGTATACGTAAAATTAGCAGGCATATTGTGAATCTGTTATACTAGAGAAAGTAAATACGAAGGAGAATTCTTATGAAGTATGTCACAAAAATAATACTGATCATGACATGCTTGATCATTATGTTACCATTCGGTGGGTGTGGACGGAAGAAGCAGATAACAGCTCAGAAAGCAGGAGTATTAAAGCCAGAAGCACCGGGGAAGGAAGTTTTGGATCATGGAGAGGCTGTGGTTGATATATCGAATGTGGCTCAAGGCTATGTAGCACTGCGATATAAGGGAAGTGCAAAGAAGATCAGTGTTGAAGTGATCGGAAAGAATAATAAAGTATATAAATATTTTATTGAACGGACAGAAGAGCCGACATATTTTCCATTGACCAGTGGAAATGGTACATATCAGATCTCTGTATATGAAAATGTGCAGGACGATGAATACAGTGTTTTGATGATGGATAGTTTTGAGGTGAAATTAAAAAATAAATTTCTGCCATTTTTATATCCTAACCAGTATGTAGAATTTACAAGTAAGACGAAAGCAGTAAAGGAAGCGAAGAAACTTAGCAACGAAGAACTGATCACATTTTGTGGTCAGATGGCACTGATCTTGAAATCTGGGATTTCATCGCTTGAGGGGATTTACATTATGGAAGATGGAGATGCTCAGACAGAAGGCAAAGAGATATTAAAAGAGATCCGTGAAGAACTTGAAATGTGTGGAATGCTTTATCCTGCAATGGAGAAAACAGGGGTTTTCCCAGAATATGCACTTCATATGACGGAGATCGGAGAACAGACAGGAAGACTGGATGAGACGATGGAAGCATTGGCAGCGTATTACCAGAGGGAAGAAGAGACATTAGATGCGGTCAAGAGTGCAGTGACTTATCCGGTTGCGATGCTCGGGATGTTGTTAGTGATCGTTGCAGTATTATTTATAAAAGTTATGCCAGTATTTGAACAGGTATATATGCAATTAGGGCAAGAGATGACAGGAGTTGCACGTCAGTTATTGAATATTGGAGGTTGGATGAGGCAGTCAGCAATTGTTCTGGTAGTTTTGGCAGTGGTGATCTTGATCATAGTATTTTTCGTTATTTTTTATAAAAAGGCAAGAATTGAATTTATCTCGAAGATACAAACCATCGGATTTATGAAGAAAATCGCATGGAAACGCGCAAGAACAAGATTCGCAGGTGGAATGGCAATGGCATTAAAGAGTGGACTTGATATGGATGAAAGTCTGTCACTTTCTGAGAAACTGACAGATTATGAACCGTTGAAAATGAAGATTCAGCAATGTCAGGAACAGATGAAACAAGGAGAAACATTTCCCAAAGTGTTGAAAGAGACACGTATTTTTGATGGAATGCAGGAAAGATTGATGATCATCGGTTATGAAACGGGTGCCGTAGATGAGGTAATGGAACAGGCAGCAGATCTGTATCAGAAACAACTGCAGGATCAGATTCAGAAGATGATCGCTGTGTTAGAACCGACGCTGGTAGGAATCTTATGTGTGATCGTAGGGATCATTTTATTATCTGTCATGTTGCCACTAGTTGGTATTATGGCTGGAATTGGATAAGGGAGGCAGATTTTGAGAAATCGTTTTCAAAAACAAAGAAAAATTGACAATAAAATTCGAATTTTCCTGCCAGTTATGATCTGCGGCATTATGGTGGCTGTGTTATGGAATAGCAGCAGCCAGATTTTTCGGGAAACAAAGAAAAGACAGGAAGAAAGTCTGAAAGAAGCCGTGATCAAAGGGGCGGTACAATGTTACAGTGTAGAAGGGCGATATCCAGAAAGTCTTTCTTATATGGAGAAACATTATGGATTGGAGTATGACAAAGACGAGTTTGTGATCTCATACGAGATCATTGGGTCTAACCGCATGCCACAAGTTACGGTGATCCCATTGAATGAGAGGTGAGGTTTTTGGAGAGACAAAGACATATGACAGATCAGATGTTTCTTGTGATCTTATTTGCAGTGTTTGCAGTTTGTGCGTTTTCCTTGAGTATGATCGGGGCGAATATATATAGTCATACAGCTTCTGTGATGAATGAGGATTATGAGGAACGGATCGATATTTCTTATGTAACAGAAAAGATAAGACAGTGGGATGAAAAGGACAGCATCGAGATCGGCAGCTTTCATGGACGCACAGCCCTGATCCATACGGAAAAGATCAATGGGAAAAAATACAATACATATCTCTATCAGGAGAAGGGTGCGTTGAGAGAATTAATGGTAAGAGAAGGTCTGGATACAACAACGATGCAGGGAGAGAAGATCGTGGTAGCAAAAGATTTTTCTGTAGTAGAAACAAAACAGCTGTATCATATAAAGATTCAGGGAAGTGATGGCAAGATATATCAGAACTGTGTATACAGACACAGCAGGAATTAGGAGGAAGTATGAAACAAAAAAGCAATGGAACACACCTGATCCTGATGGAATTAATGATGGTATTATTCTTTTTTGCAATCTGTGGATCGATTCTGCTTCAGGTATTTGTAAAAGCTCATAATATCAGTGCAAAAGCAAGAGAAATGACAGAGACAAAAAATTATGTAACACAAGCTGCAGAACTGATAGAAGCGGGTGCTTATGACATCAAAGATTTTCAAGAATATTTTACACAAATAGATGGTAAAGCCGGAGATTATCAGTGTTATTATGATCAGGATTGGAATGAGATAAAGAAAACAAAAGCCCGTTATCATATGACGATAAAGCTTGAAAGGCAGCCAGCGAAAGTTCTGGGAAAGATTACGATGTGGAGGGAAAACCAACAGATTTATCAGCTTGATGTTTTAAGATACAGGCAGGAAAGGAAAGATAATGAAAGATCGTAAAATGCCATTTTTAGGGATTGGAGCAGCTTCGATCGTGCTCGTGTTAGCTATGGTATGTTTAGCAGTTTTTGCGGCTTTGACACTTTCAAGTGCCAAGGGAGATCATACGTTAAGTAAAAAGAATTTGGAACGTACGTCGGCTTTTTATCAGGCATCCAATGCGGCGAATGAACAAGTTGGAGCGATCGATGAGAGACTATGGAAGTTGTATCGCAGATCTAAGGATCGCATTCCGCCTGCCAGACTATAAGCAATTAAGAATACCAGAGCAGGTAATGAAATTAAGTGAATTAAACAAAGGACTTGTGCTTGTAACAGGACCAGCGGGAAGTGGAAAATCCACGACACTTGCATGCATGATAGAAGAAATCAATGAAACAAAAGAAGATCACATCATCACATTGGAAGATCCTTTGGAATTTTTACATCAACATAAGAAAAGTATCGTCAGTCAGAGAGAAGTAAACATGGATACTGTAAATTATGTTACTTCCTTAAGAGCCGCATTAAGACAAAGTCCGGATGTGATATTGCTTGGGGAAATGAGAGATTATGAAACGATTCAGGTAGTTATGACAGCTGCAGAAACAGGGCATCTGGTATTTTCAACACTTCATACCATCGGGGCAGCGAATACGATCGAACGTATCATAGATGTATTTCCACCAAATCAGCAACGCCAGATCATGATTCAGCTGGCTTCTGTATTACAGGCAGTGATCTCTCAGCAGCTGATACCAACGATGGATGGAACATTGATTCCTGTGTTTGAGATCATGGAAGTGACCCCGGCGATCCGCAATATGATCCGTGAAAATAAAGTGCATCAAATAGATGGTTTGATCTATTCCTCTACAGGGAGCGGAATGATATCTATGGACCAGTCATTGATCAATCTATATAAAGAAGGACAGATCAGCAAAGAAACTGCGATTTTATATGCATCCAATCCAGAAATGATAATAAAAAGGATCCGCTAAGGAATATGGTCAGAAACAGGCTGAAATCCATCGGAATTTATTGACAAAAAAGTGCGAATATTGTACGATAAAAATATATTATAGGGTGAGTGTCTCTCACATGGAGATTGAGAGATAAAAGCAAAGAGTATAGATATTAATATTAAAAAGGGGCGAGAGTTATGAAGAAGAAAGTCATGGTCGGATTGGTGTCCGTGGTAGTAGCTGTTGCATTGGTTTTTGGTGGAGTCACATTTTACAATAACCGTCAGCAGGAGAAGTTTGAGAAGCAGATGGCTTCCTATGAAAGCGTTGATACTATGCAGCATCCAAGCGAAGCAACAACATCAATTGATGGGATTCAAGTACCGCTTGGCAAGAAACCGAAGGTAACGACGAAGAAAACAACAAAGAAAAGCACAAGAATCCAGAAGCTTAAGAAGAAAGCAAGCAGAAGCAAAATAACAACAAGAAGAACAACAAAGAGAAGAACAACAACATCTCAGAATCATTCCAGACGTAAGGTTGTGAATACAAAAGTTGTCAAAACACAGAAGGATTATGACAAGAAGGGTTCTAAGAAGAGAACGATCAAGACAGTCGTTCAGACAACGATCAAGACAACAACGGTTGAATTGAGTCAGATGTCTGGTGTTTCTGGAACAACATTAAGAACACTTGGTTCTCAGGCAGATGGTAAGATTTTGAATGCATTTGAAGATCTGAAGTTTAAGATGGTGATTGATAAAAATGCGGAAGCGACAGGTGTATTTAGCGTTAAGAGCCATAAGATCGCACTTCAGAGTGCGAGATCTTCTGTATTACTTCACGAATTAGGACATTTTGCTAATTTCCTTGCAGGAGATAAAGTTGGAACGAGTGAATGGAAGTCAATTTACAATGCTGAGAAGAATAAATATGATGGATATAACAAAGCATATGCGATCAAATCAGCATCTGAGTATTTTGCAGAATCTTACAAGGATTATAAGGAGCATCCATCCGCATTAAGATCAAAGAGACCAAGAACTTACCAGTTTGTTAAGAGTACGATTGATGGAATTACAGACAGCGATGTACAGAACATCAAAGATACCTATGGAGAATACTGGGGATTATAGGACGATACCTGAAGGAGTACTTTCTCAGAAAGTACTCTTTTTTTTGCCAATTGCCTGTGTTGCTCTGTAGAATGTGAAAGAATGTATAAACAAGGGATATTTTAAAAAATTAAAGGAGAAATAAGATGTTAAAGATCAAGGAATACGTCAAAGCAGAAAGTCTTGAGCAAGCTTATGAGCTGAATCAGAAGAAGACCAACTGCGTGATCGGTGGCATGTTGTGGCTTAAGATGGTCACAAGAAATGTACAAAAAGCAATTGATCTGTCGGGTCTTGGACTTGACCAGATCGAAGAAAATGATGAGGAATTTTCAATCGGAGCAATGGTAACACTAAGACAGATCGAACTTCATGAAGGATTAAATACATGGAGTCAGGGAGCGGTAAAAGAAAGTGTGACACACATTGTCGGAGTGCAGTTCCGTAATCTTGCGACAGTAGGTGGAAGTATTTTTGGAAAGTTCGGTTTTTCTGATGTATTAAGCTGTTTTCTGGCGTTTGACAGTTATGTGGAGTTACATCATGAAGGAATCATTCCATTAGATCAATTTGCAGCAAATAAATATCCAAATGATATTTTAGTGCGTCTGATCATTAAGAAGCATCCGCAGGAAAGTGTTTATCTTTCTCATAGAAATACAAAGACAGATTTTCCAGTTTTGACCTGCGCTGTTTCATTAGGTGAGAAAGAGGCATATGCGGTTGTCGGTGCAAGACCATCCAGAGCTTGCAGAGTCAGATTATCAGATCAGTGGATGGAACAGATCAAAGATGATGAAGGAAGAAAAAAACTCGCAGATGAAGTGACAGGTCAGATGAATTTTGGAAGCAACATGAGAGGAAGTGCTGCTTACCGTGAACAGTTATCAAAAGTCTTATTAAGAAGAGGCTTTGAACAGTTAGAAGAAAGGAGAGAAAAATAAACATGGAGATTACATTTACATTAAATGGAAAGAAAGTAACCCCACAGATTGATGCAGACACTCTCCTGATCGATCTCGTCAGAGATCTTGGTTGTTACAGTGTGAAACGTGGATGCGAGACATCAAATTGCGGATTATGTACGGTATTTATGGATGACCAGCCAATCTTATCATGTTCCATTCTTGCAGCAAGAGTTGATGGACATAAGATCGATACCTTAGAAGGATTGCAGGAAGAAGCAGCTGAGTTTGGAGCTTTTATTGCGAACCAAGGGGCTGAACAGTGCGGATTTTGTAACCCAGGAATGATCATGAATGCGATTGCATTATTTAGAGAGATTCCAGATCCGAGTGAAGAAGAGATCAAAGAATACCTTGCGGGGAATCTTTGCAGATGTTCTGGATATGAAGGACAGCTTCGAGGAATCTTAGACTTTTTGGAATATAAGAAAAATAAAGATGGAGGTGCCGAATGAAAGTAGTTAACCAGCCGATCATGAAAAAAGACGCTATGGCACTTGTGACAGGGAAACCTGTATTTACAAACGATAAGGCACCAAAAGAATGTCTGATCGTGAAATTACTTCGAAGTCCATATGCGAACGCAATGATCAAATCGATCAACACTCAGTTTGCTATGAAAGTGCCAGGGATTGAGGCGATTTATACATGGGAAGATGTGCCACAGGAACGTTTTACGATGGCAGGACAGACATATCCGGAATTAAGCCCATATGACAGACAGATTCTGGATCAGCATGTCCGTTATGTTGGAGATCCCGTTGCAATCGTTGCTGGGGAGAATGAAAAGTGCGTTGATCAGGCGATCAAGATGTTACGTGTGGAATACGAAGTATTGCCAGCAAACTTAGATCCACGTAAGGCAATGGATAAAGATACACCGCTAGTGCATCCAGAAGATAACTGGAAAGCATTATGTAATATTGGTGCAGATAATAAGAAAAACCTGTGTGCAACAGAAGAAACACACGAAGGAGATGTCGATGCGGTATTAGCAGATTGCGACGTGGTTGTAGAACATACATATCATACAAAAGCAAATCAGCAGGCAATGATGGAGACATTCAGAACTTATTGTTTTATTGACGAATATGGAAGATTGAACGTTGTTAGTTCCACACAGATCGTATTCCATGTACGAAGGATCTTATCCAATGCATTATGCATTCCAAAATCAAAGATTCGTGTATCAAAACCAAGAATTGGTGGAGGATTTGGAGCAAAACAGAGTTCTATCTCCGAAGTATATCCAGCATTTGTCACATGGATGACAAAGAAACCATCCAAGATTATTTTTTCAAGAGAAGAGTCTCAGATCGCATCTTCACCAAGACATGAGATGCAGGTAACAGTTCGTGTCGGAGCAAACAAGAATGGAAAGATCCGTGCGATCGATGTTTATACATTATCCAATACAGGAGCCTATGGAGAACATGGTCCAACAACGGTAGGGTTATCTGGGCATAAATCAATTCCGTTATATCGAGATCTGGAAGCACATCGTTTTGCATATGATGTTGTGTATACAAATCGTATGTCAGCTGGGGCTTATCGTGGATATGGTGCGACACAGGGTGTGTTTGCGCTGGAATCAGCAGTCAGTGAACTTGCAGCTAAGATAGGAATGGATCCAACGAAGATCCGTGAGATGAACATGGTCCGTGAAGGCGATGTGATGCCAGCATATTATGGAGAAACAGCAAACAGCTGTGCTTTGGATCGATGCCTTGCCCGTGCAAAAGAGATGATCAAATGGGATGAAAAATATCCATGCAAAGATATGGGAAATGGAAAAGTTCGAAGTGTCGGACTGTCAATGGCGATGCAGGGTTCCGGTATTTCTGGCGTTGACGTTGGTTCTGCAACGATCAAATTAAATGACGATGGATTGTATACACTTTCTATTGCAGCAGCGGATATGGGAACTGGATGTGATACGATCTTGGCCCAGATGGCGGCAGAATGTCTGGAATGTTCTATTGATGATATCATGGTCAGCGGAGCAGATACAGATACATCACCATACGATTCTGGATCTTACGCATCAAGTTCTACCTACGTCACAGGAAAAGCAGTGGAACGTGCCTGCGAAAAATTAAAGGGACATATTTTCAATAAAGCAGCTGAGATGATGGAAGCTGCAGATACAGATACTCTGGAATTTGACGGAAAGAAAGTCAGAGATGCAGAGAGCGGCAAAGAAGTTTCATTAGTGGACATCGCAACAGCATCTATGTGCAACAATAATGAAACTTTCCAGGTGACAGAGACAAACAGTTCTCCAGTATCCCCACCACCATTTATGGTAGGAATGGTTGAGATTGAGCTTGATAAAGAGACAGGACATATTGAAATCTTAGATTATGTTGCGGTCGTAGATTGTGGAACACCAGTCAATCCAAATCTTGCAAGAGTTCAGGTAGAAGGCGGACTCGGTCAGGGAATCGGAATGGCATTGTATGAGGGTGTTGATTACACACCAAATGGATATGTAAAACAAAATTCTTTCATGCAGTATAAAGTTCCAGCAAGAGTCGATGTTGGAAAGCTTCGTGTAGAATTTGAGAGCAGTTATGAGCCAACAGGACCATTTGGAGCAAAATCCATTGGAGAGATCGTTATCAACACACCATCTCCAGCATTAGCCCATGCCGTATTTAATGCAACCGGATTATGGATCCGAGAATTGCCGATCACCAGTGAAAAGATCGTTATGGGATTATTGGAGAAAGAATAATATAACATGGATAAAATAAAAGCAGCGGTCATTTATCTTGCATCAGGAAACAGCAAACGTTTCGGTCAGGAGAATAAATTATTGCAAATGATCGGAACCAAGCCAATGTATCGTTATGGATTGGACCGATTGATCGATCTATGCAAAGATCATGAAGGGTTTGAGATCATTGTTGTCACACAGTATCAGGAAATTATGAAGCAAACGCAATACGACCCAATAACGACAGTGTTTTGTCCAGAAAGTAAATATGGGATTTCATGGTCGATCAAAGCAGGGATCAAAGCAGCGAAAGATGTAGAATTCTATTCATTTTTCGTAGCAGACCAGCCCAATATGAAAAGAGAGACAATCGAAAGATTTCTCTCTTTTATGGCAGATGAATCTTGTGAACTTGGCTGTGTCAGAACAGAAGAAAACCTTGGAAATCCCGTATGGTTCTCAAAGAAATATAAACGAGAATTGTTATCGCTTACAAAAGATCAAGGTGGCAAGAAAATCCTCAAAAAACACATAGAAAATGCCAGATTTTTCAAGGTATTGGAAGAAACTGAACTTTGCGATATAGATTATCCAAAAGAAATGCAAGCAATGCTTGCAAAGCGAGGCAAAAGTAGTTAAAATATTATTTAAAATACAAAAGAGCGTGGAGGCCAAGTGATGGAATTATTAAAAGAGAGAATTCGAAAAGATGGAGTCGTGAAAGAAGGAAATGTCCTAAAAGTAGACCGCTTTTTGAATCATCAGATGGATGTAAAATTATTCCGTGAGATCGGTAAAGAATTTAAGAAACGTTTTGAAGGCGAAGATATCAATAAGATCCTTACGATCGAAGCATCAGGAATCGGAATCGCCTGTGTTGTGGCAGAGATTTTTGATGTACCAGTCGTATTTGCAAAGAAAACACAGACAAAGAACATCGCGGGAGATGTATATACAACAAAGGTAGAATCATTCACACATGGAAGAGTCTACGACATCATTGTATCCAAAGAATTCTTAGGAGAAGGAGATCATGTATTGCTGATCGACGATTTCCTTGCTAACGGTAAAGCCTTAGAAGGATTAGCGAAATTGGTCAAAGATTCCGGAGCAGAACTGGTCGGAGCAGGAGTTGTGATCGAGAAAGGATTCCAGCCAGGAGGAGATTTCTTAAGAAAACAGACACACTTAGAATCTCTTGCGATCGTAGATGCTATGGACGAGAAAACAGGAGAAATCACATTCCGTGAATAATGTCTTTGGCGTTTTTGTATGTAGGCTTGCATGTATATGACAGAAATAAAAGAAAAACAAATATTTAAAAGAATCCGGTGGCAACTCCGCATTCTTTTAAATATTTGTTTTTCTTTTATTTCTGTCATATACACATGAAGTCTATTCAAACCACTACACAGTGTGTATGTTTTACTGTATTAGCATTAATAATATCTGTCTGCTTCTATAAAAATTAAAAAACGATAACGTTTAACATACACCCATCAGCTTGAATTTTATGAATACTCGACACATTCCCATCATACAATTAAAAAATTTTACAAAAACTTATCATTCCCACGTACCTTTCCTTAATCTCACAAGTTTATAGTTAAACACAACAGAGAATGATTGACTATATCAAAGGAGGATCTTATTGTGAGAACAATTCGCAGAAACATAGCAAGAAATGCAAAAAAATATGCAGCAAAAGCAACTGTATCAGCCATGATGTTAGCAGGCGGAGTTATGATGGCATCTCCAATCCTTTCATCAACAGTCAGCGCAGCGACAGAACATTGGAATGATGCATCTGCTTCTAAAACAGAAAGCTGGTCCACATGGAAAGCAAACTGGGATAAATACAGCACAAACTATGAAAATGTATCCCTAACACCAGGAGCGACAGAATCACAGCTTAATTTTGCATACTACAGCAAGACAGAAGAAACACCAAAAGTTAAGATCGCAACAAAAGCAGATATGTCTGATGCAAAAGAAGTCGAAGGAAAACAGACACAGGCAGTAGCGATCGAAAGTGTTCAGTACTATTCAAACAAAGCATCTGTAAATGATCTGAAAGAAAATACAACTTACTACTATCAGGTATTCCAGAACGGAAAATATCAGGATGTACAGAAATATTCTACAAAATCATTTAAAAATTATTCTTTCTTATATGTAGGAGATCCTCAGATCGGAGCATCTTCAGGACAGACAAGTACTGAAGGAGATGCGATGAAAGATAATAACTATGCAGCAAGAAATGATAGTTATAACTGGAACAACGTATTAAATAACGCGGTAAAACAGAATCCAAATCTAAGTTTTGTTGCATCCGCAGGAGATCAGGTAAATAACAATAACAATGAAAAACAGTATGCAGGTTACCTTGGAGCAGATGCTTTAAGATCTCTTCCAGTAGCAACAACGATCGGAAACCACGATTCTGGATCAGCACAGTATGAGATGCATTACAACAATCCAAATGCATTTGATACAGGTGGATATAGAAACACAGCAAAGTATACAGAAGGAAAGACAGCAGCAGGAACAGACTATTATTACACATATGGAAATACATTGTTTATCGTATTAGACACAAACAATTACAACTGTGCAACTCACGAAAATGTTATGCGTAAAGCGATCAAAGAAAATCCAAATGTAAAATGGAAAGTTGTAATGTTCCACCAGGACATTTATGGATCAGGATATGATCATTCAGATTCTGACGGAATGGTTTTAAGAACACAGTTAACACCATTAATGGATAAATATGATATTGATGTTGTACTTCAGGGACATGACCATACATACTCCAGAACATATCAGTTACAGAGTGATGGGCAGGCACATGATAAATTCGCAAAAACAGAAAATACAGCAAATTACGCAAAAGAAAACAACTGCTACGAAATCGTTGATACAACAAAAGGTGGAACGGTTGTAAATCCAAAAGGAACTGTATATTTAGAAGCAAACTCAGCAACAGGATCTAAATTCTACAATCTGATCACAGCAAAACAGGATTTCATTTCTGAGAGAAGCCAGACATGGACACCAAGTTATTCTGTAGTCAATGTAACAGATGACTCTTTTGAAGTTACAACATACGATGCGGACACAGGAAAAGTATTAGATGGATCATCTTCATATAAGATCGTGAAGAAAGCAGAAGATACCAAAAAAGATGATGCGAACTCAAATACAACAAAGAAAGATGATACAACAGCAGTACAGGCAAAAAACCAGACGATTACAGCAACAGCATCTTATAAGAAGAGTGAAACATCCAAAGCATTCAAATTAAATGCAAAAACAAATGGAAATGGAAAACTCACTTACACAACATCAAACAAAGCAGTTGCAACAGTTGATGCCGCAGGAAAAGTAACAGTCAAAGGACCAGGAGTTGCCAAGATCACAGTCAAAGCAGCAGCAACTACGGACTACAAAGCAGCTTCCAAAACAGTTACAGTGACTGTAGCACCAAAGAAACAGGGTATCTCTTTAGTAAATAAGATCAAAAAACAGCTAACGATCAAATGGAAAAAGAATACGAAAGCATCAGGATATCAAGTTGTATATTCTACAAACAAGAAATTTACAGGTAAAAAGACAGTAAGAAAAGCGAAAACAACAACATCTTACAAGATCAAAGGTCTGAAAAAAGGGAAAAAATATTACGTAAAAGTCCGCTCTTATAAAACAGTAAATGGAAAACGTATTTATGGAGCCTACAGCACAGTCAAAAAAGCAACAATCAAATAGAGATGATAAAGAATTAGTGTCGTAACTTAATTTATCAGACAGAGCAAAAGCCTGTGCCCGGAATGATAGATCCGGACACAGGCATTCTCTGATTTTTCTTTATAAATAAAAGGCTACGATTTATAGAAAGAAGACAACTTATGGAAAAAGCAGTATCATGGAAAAAAATCTTGATCTTCGCAATAGCAGTGTGTTTATTTGCAGGGATCATAGTCAAATGCAATCAGTTTCAGAAAACGCCATTGGCATCCTATAAAGGACAAAAATATGAAAAAGCAGTTGTAACAAAGATCATCAAAGATAATCTTGCAGAAGACGGAAGTCGTTATGGAACGCAGAAAGTTCTGGTCAAAATGACAACGGGAACCTACAAAGGAAAAGAAAAACAGGCGATCAATCCAAGCGGAACTTTATTTGGAGCTGACTGTAAAGTAGGAGCAAGGATCATTGTGATCGTAAATAAAAGTGGAACAAATGTAGGATTTACCGTATATAGTCAGGACCGTACCATGGCAATCTATGGATTTGCGTTGATCTTTGCAGCGGTGGTATGTGCGATTGGTGGGAAAAAAGGTGTTTATGCTATTTTAAGCCTTGTATTTGCATTTGCATGTATTATCGGTATTATGTTTCCGATGATGTATCGTGGAATTTCACCGATCGTGTTGACGATTATTGTAGCAGTGTTGACAACGATCGTAACATTAGGACTTCTTGGTGGATATTCGAGCAAAACAGTGTCCGCAATCCTTGGAACAGCGATCGGAGTCGTGATCGCAGCAGTGGCAGCGATGGCATTTGGAAAAGTAGCAGGGATCACAGGGTATAATGTATCGGATATCGAAGCATTGAACTATGTCGGACAAAATACAAAGATAAAGATCGGAGAATTGCTTTTTGCCGGAATCATCATTTCAGCATTAGGAGCCGTCATGGACGTTGGTATGTCCATTGCATCTACGATTCAGGAAATTTATGAAACAGACAAAACACTGTCCATGAAACGACTTTTTGTATCAGGAATCAATGTTGGAAGAGATATGATGGGAACGATGACGAATACACTGATCTTTGCTTATGTGGGCGGTGCAATAACAACATTAGTGATCAATTACGCATATGATCTAAGCTACAGACAGTTAGCGAACTCTTATGTGATCGGAATTGAGATCATGCAAGGACTATCTGGAAGTCTTGGTGTTGTATTAACAGTACCGATTACAGCATTGATCGCATCATTTCTTGCAGTGCGCAAAAAATAAATTTTATAATTCACAAAATAAATCATAAATACGGTCTATGGATTTTATAAAAAACATCTATAAATCTATTGACACAGAAAAAAATTTCATGTATCGTAAAAACATCAAAACAAGGAGAAACTAAGATGACAACAAGTAAGATGAATAATTGCACATTTTATTACTTTAGCTTTCAGGGTTATTATTTTTATCCTGACTATTTTTGTTGCAATGAATCATCGCCAAAACTTATGTCACTTTAAACCGACAGAGTAAAACATTTAAGGCATGCATTCTTGCAACAGAGTGCATGCCTTTTCTTTTTACTCAAAGAAACAAAGGCCGCACCAGAGAAGCAAGATAGAAACGACTTGCCAGGAAAGGACGAACATCATGATTATTATTTTAAAGAAACAGGCAGAAGAAGCAAAGATCAACGCATTAAAGAAAGAGATGGAAGAGCAGGGACTGGGAATCCACGAATCCGAAGGTGTTAATACAAGGATCCTTGGATTAGTGGGAGATACATCTGTTGTAGATATGCGTCATATCATGGCAAACAGCATCGTTGAAAATGTACAGCGTATTCAGGAGCCATACAAGAAGGCCAACAGAAAATTCCATCCAAACGATACAGTTGTTGATGTAAATGGAGTAAAGATTGGTGGTGGAAACTTCCAGGTGATCGCAGGACCATGTTCTATTGAGACAAAAGAACAGATCACAGAAGTCGCAAACGATGTGAAGAATTCTGGTGCAGGATTATTAAGAGGAGGAGCTTTCAAACCAAGAACTTCCCCATACTCTTTCCAGGGACTTCATGGAGAAGGATTAGAATTATTATTAGAAGCTAAGAAAGCAACAGGACTTCCAGTTGTTACAGAGATCATGGATGCAAGTCATCTTCCATTATTCGAAGATGTGGACCTGATTCAGGTTGGAGCAAGAAATATGCAGAACTTTGAATTATTAAAAGAATTAGGAAAGATCAACAAACCAATCTTATTAAAGCGAGGACTTGCAGCAACGATCGAAGAATGGTTAATGAGTGCAGAATACATTATGGCAGGTGGAAATGAAAATGTAATCCTTTGTGAGAGAGGAATCCGAACATACGAAACAGCCATGAGAAATACATTAGATCTTTCTGCAATTCCTATGATCAAGAAGAAATCCCATCTTCCAGTCATGGTAGATCCATCTCATGCAACAGGAATCAGAGATATGGTAGAGCCAATGGCATTAGCAGCGATCGCAGCTGGGGCCGATGGATTAATGGTAGAAGTTCATAATGATCCAGCCAAAGCATTATGTGATGGACCACAGTCACTGACACCAGAACAGTTTGATACATTGATGAAGAAGGTAAATAAGACAAGAGAATTCTTTCAGGCATTATAACTAGAAAAAATCTTGCTGAGAATTGTAAATTGGGATATACTATAACTAAAGAAAGAAAAAGACAACCCGGGAATCCATTGATTTCCGGGTGTTTGTCAGTTTTATAGATTCTAGGGAAAAAGGAGAGATATCTTATGAAAGTAATCGTCGGACTGGGGAATCCGGGAAAGAAATATGACAACACAAGACACAATATTGGATTTGAAGCCCTTGATTATATTGCAGACAAAGAAGGCATAAGTATAAATACAGGGAAACACAAAGCATTGATCGGAACTGGTTATATGGGAGGAGAAAAAGTCCTTCTTGTGAAACCACAGACATTTATGAACTTAAGCGGGGAAAGTCTTCGTCCAATCATGGATTTCTATAAATTAGAGCCAGAAGATTTTATCATTATTCATGATGATATCGACCTTGATGTTGGAAGACTGCGTATCCGAAGAAAGGGAAGTGCAGGGGGACATAATGGACTGAAAAGTATCATCAGTCATTTAGGAAGTATGGATTTCCCAAGGGTGAAGATCGGTGTTGGAGAGAAACCAAAAGGATATGATCTGGCAGATTATGTATTAGGACATTTTACAAAAGAAGAACAGGCAATCTTTGCGGAACGTTTTGATGAAGTGTACGATGCAGTACAGCTGATCGTTATGGGCGACATCACAGAAGCGATGAACCGCCACAATAAGAAAAAGTAGGGATAGAAAGTGTTAGAACATATATTAAAAGACGATCCGGTATACAGACAATTAAAGGATGAGGTCGAAGATTACTGTGGCCCGGTTCTTGTATCAGGATGCACCGATACAGCCAAATGGCATCTGACCAGTCTGATCGGAAATCATAAGAAAAAGCAATTTAAGATCATCATCGTACCAGACGAGAACAAAGCAAGACAATGGGTCGAGGCAAGTCATTTCTTTGGAGAAAAGGTTCAGTATATTCCAGCAAAAGATCCATTATTCTATACAGCTGATGTTCATGGAAATGCAATCGCAAGAGACCGTATGCTGGCGATCAAGCAGATCGTGGATGACAAATGTGGAACCTTTGTGATGACGATCGATGCTGTGATGGATCAGGTTGTTCCATTAAGTGATATCAAGAATCATAAGATGACGTTTAAAATGGGAGAGACACTGGAAGAGGCAACGATCGCAGAAGAATTTGTTGCCAGAGGCTACGAAAAAGCACCATTTGTTGAGGCTCCAGGCGAGTTTGCTGTGCGAGGAGGGATCATTGATATTTTCCCATACACGCAGGAAAGCCCATATCGTATCGAACTATGGGGAGATGAAATTGATTCGATCCGAAGTTTTGATAAAGAAAGCCAAAGATCCATCGAAGAAGTCGATACTCTGACCATTTATCCGGCATCAGAGATCATTTTAAACCAGCCAAGGATTGAACATGGTCTTCGAAATATGGAAGAAGATTATGAGAAGTTATCACAGAAGTTTAAAAAAGAAAAAAAATATGATCAGGAAGCCCGCCTAAGAAAAGAAATGGACCGTGTTCGTGAGGAATTAAGGGAACTTCATATGTTGATCGGAGTAGAAGGTTACCTCCCATATTTTTATGAAAATACAGAATGCATCTTAGATTATTTCCCAGAAGAAAGCATGATCTATATGGATGAACCAAAACATATCAGAGAACGTGCAGATGCATTTTATCTGGAATTCTCAGAGAGTATGAAAAGCCGTCTGGAAGGTGGGTATCTTCTGCCTAAACAGGCAAATACGGTGACAGATTATGAGAGCATTTTATATCAGATCGAGAAACATAAGATGCTATGTTATTCGATCTTATCTGCTGAGATCAATGATTTTAGAGTTGCTAGAACCTTATTTATGGATACAAAATCCATTCAGTCTTATAACAACAGTTTTGAGCAGTTAGTCAAAGATCTTACCAAATATCAGAGTAAGGACTACAGGATCGTTGTTGCTTCTCCATCTGTTACAAGAGCGAAACGTCTAAGCAGTGATCTGAGAGAAAATGGTTTGGTTGTGACATATGATAAGGACTTGAAATATGGAGTGGAAGCAGGGCAGATTGTTGTCACAGCAGGAAAGCTTCTGACAGGAATTGAATATCCGGCAGCCAAATGGGTATTGATCTCAGAAGGAGACATTTTCAAAGGAAGAGAAGAAAAAAAGCGCCGAAAGAAAGAGAAGAAAAAACAAGGAGAAAAGATCCGAAGTTTTGCAGATATCAATATCGGTGATTACGTTGTTCATGAAAAACATGGAGTCGGTATTTACCGCGGTATCGAAAAGATCACAACAGATGGGGTTGAAAAGGACTACATCAGTATTGAATATCAGGGCGGTGATAATTTATTTATTTTAGCATCAGCCCTAGACCAGATCGCAAAATACGCAAGTGCAAATGCAAGAAAGCCGAAACTTCATAAATTAGGTGGAAATGAATGGAAGAAGACGAAAACACGTGTCAAAGGTCAAGTCAAAGATATTGCGGAAGAACTCGTGCAGTTATATGCACTAAGACAGGCAAAAGAAGGATATGTCTATGATAAGGACTCTGTATGGCAGAAAGAGTTTGAAGAATTATTTCCATACGATGAAACGCAGGATCAGTTAAATGCGATCGATGATACGAAAAGGGATATGGAAAGCAAGAAGATCATGGACCGACTGATCTGTGGAGATGTTGGCTATGGCAAGACAGAAGTAGCGATCCGTGCAGCATTTAAGGCAGTAGACAATGGAAAACAGGTGGCGTATCTCGTACCAACCACGATCCTTGCACAGCAGCATTACAATACATTTGCACAGAGATTTCATGATTACCCGATCACCGTACGCATGATGTCCAGATTTTGTACAGCAAAAGAGCAGAAAGAGACGATCGAAGGACTCAAAAATGGAACGGTAGATGTCGTGATTGGAACGCATCGTTTATTGTCCAAAGACATGCAGTATAAGAATCTGGGACTGCTCGTAATTGATGAAGAACAGCGTTTTGGTGTGACACATAAAGAAAAGATCAAGACAATGAAAAAAGATGTTGATGTCTTATCATTATCTGCTACACCAATTCCAAGAACCCTGCATATGAGTCTGATCGGAATCCGTGACATGAGTGTATTAGAAGAACCACCGCATGACCGAAGAGCGATCCAGACATATGTTATGGAATATAATGAAGAACTGGTCAAAGAAGCGGTCTACCGCGAAATGACACGTGGCGGGCAGGTATATTATGTGTATAACCGCGTCAATAATATCGCAGAAGTGACAGCCGAATTACAGAGATTGCTTCCAGATGCGAAAGTTGCATTTGCACATGGACAGATGAAAGAACGCGAACTGGAAGAGATCATGATGGGATTTATGAACCATGAGATCGATGTCCTGGTATCTACAACGATCATCGAGACAGGACTAGATATTCCGAATGTAAATACAATGATCATTCACGATGCCAACCAGCTTGGGCTGTCCCAGTTGTATCAGTTAAGAGGACGTGTCGGAAGATCAAATCGAAATGCATTTGCATTTTTGATGTACAAAAAAAACACACTGTTAAAAGAAACCGCAGAAAAACGATTACAGGCGATCCGGGAATTTACAGATCTGGGATCCGGTTATAAGATTGCAATGCGAGATTTGGAGATCCGCGGAGCAGGAAATCTTTTGGGACAGGCACAATCCGGTCATATGGAAGCAGTTGGATACGATCTGTATTGCAAGATGCTGAATGAAGCAGTCTTGAGATTAAAAGGCGAATTAAAAGACGAGGATGAATTTGACACAACACTCGATCTTGATATCAACGCATTTATTCCATCAACGTATGTATATAATGAATATCAAAAACTGGAATTATACAAACGTATTTCATCTATTGAATCCAAAGATGAAATGGAAGATATGACAGACGAGTTGATCGACCGTTTTGGGGAAATGCCGAAAGCAGTCCACAACCTGTTATATGTTGCATATTTGAAATCATTAGCTCACCACGCTTATATGACAGATGTGAAACAAAAAGGAGAAAAAGTCTCATTTGAAATGAAACCAGATGCAGCCGTGGATGTAGAAAAAATCCCAGCGATATTAGAAGAATACAAACGTGAATTATCCTTCCAGGCAGGCAAGAATCCGACGTTTGTACTGGATCTGTCAAAGACAAAGAAAGTGAAGCAGTTAGAAAAGATTGAACATTGTGTGAACTCGCTCAATTCATTGATAATCCGATAAGTTTGTGCTATAATATCGCCAGACATTAGCCTAATATAATCATAATATGAAGGAGAAAATGAAATGAAGAAATTAGCAAAGAAGTTGCTATGTTTAACTGCAGTTCTTGCGTTAACTCTTTCTTTATTTACAGGATGTAAAAGCAAGAATGAGAAGACATTATTTGAATATGCAGGACAAGAAGTAACATTCCAGGAAGCACATGTATATGCAAGAATCATGCAGTATCAGGCAGAAGCTCAGTACGGAGCATACTTCGGAGACAGCATGTGGTCTATGCAGGTCGGAACAGACAGCAAAGGAAAGAAGATCACAATGCAGCAGTCTGTCAAAGACAGCGTTATCAACCAGTTAAAACAGATCAAAGTTTTAGCAGCACACGCAGACGACTACAACGTGAAGTTAACAAAATCTGAGAAGAAGCAGATCAAAGAAAGCGTAACTGCCTTCGCAAAAGACTCAACAGGTAAGAAAGTCATGAAGAAGACAGAAGCGGATAAAGATATGATCCAGAAACTGTACGAAGAAAGCACGATCGCAAGTAAAGTTATGCAGGCGATCATCAAGAAAGCAAACGTTACAGTAACAGATGACGAAGCCAAAACTGTCAAAGTCTACAAACTTGTTTTCACAACAAAGACAACAGACAGCAAGACAGGAAAAGAAAAAGACATGACAGCCGCTGAGAAGAAAGATCAGCTAAAGAAAGCAAAATCCGCATTAAAGATGATCAAGAAAGGTCAGAGTATCAGCTCTGTAGCTAAGAAGTTCAGCGTAAACTCTGACAACGAAGAATCCTATACAAAAGGAAAAGCTGCATTAGGAACAAAATTCGAAACAGCAGCAGCAAAACTTAAGAAGAACCAGGTAAGCGGAGTCGTAGAATTAGACGATGCATACGTGATCATCAAGATGTTAAATCCAAACGACACAACAGCAGCTGCATCAAACAAATCCACACTGCTTCAGGAAAAACAGCAGGCAGCATACGAGAAAGTCTACAAGAAGTGGACAAAAGATGCAGACAAGAAGTGGGATGACAAGAAGTCTGTAGATCAGGATCTGTGGAAAGAAGTTAAGTTTAAATATAAAGCTACAACAGCATCTACAGCAGCAACAACAACTACAACAACAGCGGCGAAGAACACAACAACAGATGCAAAGAGTAAATAATTACAAGAAATGAAAAGGCCGGAGATAACGGGAATAGTTATCTCCGGTCTTTTTGACTTTCTGTGATCACACAGGCACCGAGTTGTTCACTATTCAAATCATCACGGAATGTGTACGTTTTACCATACCAATACCGTTTTACATACACAACTACTCAGATTTTTCAATACTGTAATTGTCCACACTATAGACTTCTGGTATATGATAAAAAATAAATAAACGACAGGAAAAGCAGCATTGGAATTTTGCCACGTTTTTTACGGATTCGCAGTCGGCTTGGTGCAATGTCTGAGCCTCAAAGAGTAAGGTATTTCAATACCTTTGAAGGCGAGTTTTGCAAGGAAAGCCGACGGATAAGCGATCTGTAAAAAACGTGTGTAAAATTCCCTAGCTGCTTTTCCTGTCGTTTATTTATTTTTTATCATATACTCAAAGCTTACAGCTGGCCAACTACATAATCAAAAATTATGCCTGAGCCTTAGCCCACTCAGCAAATTTAGCACTTTCAACCTGAGCTTCATCCATACTAGAAGCTTTCACACCATAGTAGAATTTGATCTTAGGTTCTGTACCAGAAGGACGAACGCAAACCCAAGCTCCACTTTCAAGTTCATAATAAAGAACATCTGAAGAAGGAAGTCCTGTAGGTTCTACTTTACCGCTTTCTACATCAAGAACAGTATCTTTGCTGTAATCACGGATCTTAAGAACTTTATAACCAGCGATATCTTTTAATGGGTTCTCACGTAAATTAGCAAGCATAGCTTTCATCTTATCCATACCTTCTAATCCTGGGAAGTCCATTGCTGTGATGCTGTCTACGCAGTATCCGTATTTCTCATACATGTCGATCATAACATCCCATAATGTCTTACCTTTTGTTGCATAGTAAGCAGCAGCTTCACAAAGAGCAACTGTAGCAGAAACAGCATCTTTATCTCTTGCATATGTACCGATCAGGCATCCGTAGCTTTCTTCTAATCCGAACAGATATGTACCTTTTCCGGACTGTTCAAATCCAAGGATTTCTTTACCGATCCATTTGAAGCCAGTTAATACTTCGATCAGCTTCACATTGTAAGCCTTCGCGATCTCATCGACAAGGTTTGTTGTAACGATAGATTTAACAACAGCACCATCTGCTGGAAGAGATCCAGCTTTTTCTTTCTTCTGGCTTAATACATATTCGCATAATAAAGAACCAGACATATTACCTGTTAAAGGAATATATTCTCCGCTCTTAGCATCTTTTACATATACACCTAAACGGTCAGCATCAGGGTCAGTAGCAAGAACAAGATCAGCATCTTTTTCTTTGGCAAGAGCAAGACCTAATGCAAATGCTTCTTTTGCTTCTGGGTTTGGATAGCTGACTGTTGGGAAGTCACCATCTGGAAGTTCCTGTTCTGGAACAACATATACATTCTTAAATCCAAGATCGTCAAGTACGCGACGTACTGGAAGATTACCTGTTCCATGGAGAGGAGTATAAACGATCTTTAATTTGGAAGCCATCTCATCGATGGAAGCCTGATTGATCACCTGTTTTTCAACTTCTGCGATATAAGCGTCATCAACTTCTTTACCGATCACTTCATATAAACCTGCAGTTACGGCATCTTCTTTAGACATTGTCTTGCAAGTTGAAATGTCAGTGATCGCATTAACCTTCGCTGTAACACCTGAAGCATGAGGATCTGTAAACTGAGCACCATCTTCCCAGTATACTTTATATCCATTGTACTGAGGTGGGTTATGGCTGGCTGTTACGTTGATACCAGCGATACAGTCTAAATGTCTTACGGCAAATGATAATTCTGGTGTTGGACGTAAGGATTCGAAGATAAATGCTTTGATTCCGTTAGCAGCAAGAGTGCGGGCTGCTTCGTCAGCGAATTCAGGAGACATATGTCTTGAATCAAATGCGATAGCAACACGTTTCTTATCTGTTCCCTGTTCTAAGATATAATCAGCTAATCCTTGAGTAGCCTTTCTTACAACATAAATATTCATACGGTTGATACCAGCACCGATGATTCCACGAAGTCCAGCAGTACCAAATGCAAGATCTGCGTAAAAACGTTCTTTGATTTCATTTTCATCGTTCTCGATGGCTGTTAATTCTTTTTTTGTATCTTCATCGAAATAAGGATTAGAAAGCCATTCCTGATAAGTTTCTTTGTAGTTCATAAATTACTCCTCCTTTAAGTTATAAAAATGCCTTTTGTTTAATTATACCTTAAAACTCATGAAAAAACATTATAAATTTGTACATATTTTTCGAGGAAAATCGAGCGAGCTTCTTTATTGTGAATAAACTCCTCTAATTTCTCGATATATCGTGGAGAAATCCAATGTTTTTTGTGTGCCATATACTGATTCGAGATCTTCCAGAATTTTTCCGGAAATAAAAACAATCCATACAGGCATAAAAGATCATCTTTTGACAAAGGCATAAAGCGGTCATAGTTTGATAAAAAGGTTTCACAAAAGGCAAAATTATAATTATTTTTCTCAAGTGCCTTCTTTAGGAAATAATAAACATCCAGAATCGGATACCCATGATAAAAATGCTCAAAATGGATCGTAGCTGGGGCAGAGGATGTCATGATGATATTATGGTGGTTATAAGCCCCATGACACCATCCACGGCGAGAAGGTGTGGTTTCATTTAAGATTTGGATGGAACGCTCCATCTGTTCCCAGAAGGCTTTCGTCTGTTCCAAAAATAAATATTCAAAAATCCCTTTCTTTTTGCGTTTGCGTATGTAACGTGCAATACTTTTTAATTCCAAATATTTTTGCTCATAATATGTGGAAATGGATGTATATTTTCTAAGATTTTCAGATGAAAAAGAAATAGCAAGACAATGATTATGAAAGCTTGCGAGATTTTCTGCAGAAGATCTGATATCTTTTAAAGCATGAATATCACATTCCGTACCCAAATAAGTTTTTCTAAGCGCAAATGTTTCGTAATACCGGTCAAAAGTAAGAAAATATCCGTCTTTGTTTAAAATGTACTGGTCGGTTTTATAAAAATGATGGTCATGCATCGCCAAAGTCCATTCAGAAACAGCACCAAGACGTTCTTCTGATAGAGAAGTCTGGGATAAGGCATAGACATCATTTTCCCCAAAACACAAAACACAGCCTCGGCCCCGTCGGGTATGAGAGACAGAAATATCATATTGATCCAGCAGTGCCTGATATTTTTCGTTCAACATAGATCCTCCTTTATGTTCTACCTCTAATGATATGAAAATAAGACTAGGAATATGATAGAAACTTGCCATGAAAGTATAAATAGGATATACTGAACTTATCTCAGAAAGGAGTATATGAACTATGAGAAAAAGATTTTTATTAATTTCAACAATCATCGTGCTAAGCGCATTTACATTTGCAGCTTGCGGAAAGAAGAGCCCAAGCAGCCCTGAATCAACAAACAGCGAGACGACAACAGCAGAACCTACAACAGAAGAAAACACAGAAAAAGACACGACAGAAGAAGAAAAACCAGTTGCAACAGCAACATCAGAAGAAAGCACAAAAGAACAGACAAAGACAACAACAGCAACAAAGAAAGATGAACAGGCCAAACCAAAGAGTGCAACAGGTACTTATAATGGATTTGCAGATACAAGTTCTGTAGAGATTGAGATGCCTGACGGAAGTTACCAGACATTTATGGTGAATGATGAAGACCTTGTGAATAAATTAAATGATATGGATGAAGGAACTAAGATCACATTTACATATGGAGCTGTGGAAGGACAGGCGAATATGGAGATTCTTTCTATTGAATAATTTAGTTTTTTATCTATCTGAATAAAGAAATAACAGACTCAACATAAATAAAAACCGAGGATAAAGGGATATTTATGTTGGGTCTGTTTTTCTTAAGGTTCACAGGGATTTTACGAAGTCATGTATTGTAAACGTCAGGCAAAAAATAAAGTACATCACAGCATTTTGTATGATGATATGCATAATCGTGCAACTAAATACGAATGTCTCAGCAAATGAAAATAACATATGTTATGTTGCTCACAGAGGATATACGAAATATGCACCAGAAATTCAATTCCTGTATTTGAAGCCGCAGGCAGAGAGGGTTTTCAAGCAGTGGAGTGTGATATCCATGAAACTGCCAAGGATAAGAAGGGTAAACGTAGATTTGTGATCATGCATGATCAGACATTAAATCGTATGTGTGGATTATCTGGAAAAAATATATATCAAAAGAAATTAACATATCAAAAGATTCAAAGTAAATACCGTATCAAGACAGGAAACAATATTGAATCATATACAAAAAAACAATTAAGGATGCCATCTCTTGAGGAAGAGAATAGAAAATAGAGAATCAGGTATTGAACAATTATCAGCCTTCCGTTTTTTTGAACGTTATGTTATAATGAAATAACCAAAGACAATACGAAAGGAATTCATACATGAAAAGATACAAATTAGAGAGCGGAAAAGGAGCGAGCCCCTTATACGCTCAGATCAAAGACATTTTGCTTTCTAATATTGAAGAAGGCATTTATAAAGATAAGATTCCGACAGAGAAACAGTTACAGGAGTTATTTCAGGTAAGTAGAATTACAGTTCGTCAGGCGATTGATGAATTGGTAAGTGATGGGTATCTTGTAAGAGAAAGAGCGAAAGGGACTAGAATCGTTAAGAAGAAAATAGCAGAGAATTTGAATTCATTATGTAATTTTACAAATGAAATGAAGAAAAAGAATATCCCATATGTTCTGCATTCAGTTAACATGTCTGTTGTCAAAGCAGATAAAGAGATTGCAGATGCATTAGAGATTGAAAAGGGAAAGAATGTTTATGAACTTCATCGTGTATATTATATTGAGGATGAGCCATTTTGCAGTATTTTTACGTATATGCCGGCGGCTTTGGATTTGACGGTAGATGAAGAGGTTTATAAAGGTTCTTTATATGAATATCTTGAAAAAGAGAAGAAGATCATTGTCAGCAAATCATTTGAAGATATTGAAGTAGGATTTGCCGATCAACAGGTCAGCAAGGAATTGCAGATCAAATTAGGAGATGCAGTCTTATTCCGTACCAGAAGATCGTTTGACCAGTATGAAAATCATGTAGAATACACATTAACATATTATAAAGCTGGAAAGTACAAATATTCACTCGTATTAACAAAATAAATATCATAAATGCTAGACAGCCGTAGACAGTTGCAACATCAAAGCAATTGTTTACGGCTTTTTAAATTTTTCCGTAAAAACCATCCGAAGGGATTGCGCTGTGGCAGAGAGTCCTGCAAAGAAAATACAACAAGATTTATAAGAAATAAATGCTTGACAATCTAATGTTATAACATTATAATAAAAGCAAATCAAAGGTTATAACATAATGATGAAAGGAGAGTAAAATGTATTTTGACGGAAGAACAGCCAATTATGAGAAAGAACCTTATTTAGAGATAACACAAAAAGATGCACAGGCATTTTGGGGATTCGTGGAGATTGCGGATTGTCTGAAGATGAAGATAGAACAATTACAGAAAGAGAGAGTCATAGTTGTCATTGATTATTATCATGGTGTCAGACAAAAAGAAATCGAGAAACTGATTGATCTGATTGCACCAGATCAATCAATATTCTGTGAGACTGCCAAGATAGAAGAAGAGATCCTTGGACAATTATTACACCATCATATTACCGATGACAGAGTCTTTGGAATTCTTGGAATGCATACGATGTCTGAATTTTATGATAAGAAGCGACAGGAAGAATTACAAAAAGAGATCGAACAGTTTCAGAAAGGAGTTCTGATTGTATACGGTGTAGGAGCTTCCTTATTTGCAAAACCAGATCTTCTTGTGTACGGAGATTTAAGCCGTTGGGAGATTCAGCTTCGTTACCGAAGCGGAGAATTAGATAACTGGGGTGTTGGAAATTATGATGAGGACATTCTTAGAAAATATAAAAGAGGATATTTCGTAGAATGGAGAATGTTAGACCGGCATAAGGTGCAGATCTTTGACCAGATAGATTTTCTTTTGGATACAAATGTAAAAGGTGATCCGAAGATGATCAATAAAGTAACATTTGATCAGATCATGGAGCAGTTCTCCAAACAGCCATTTCGTCTTGTACCATATTTTGACGAAGGAATCTGGGGTGGACGATGGATGGAAGAAGTATGCCAACTGGAACGAAAAGAAAATAATTTTGCATGGTGTTTTGACGGAGTGCCAGAAGAGAATTCCATTCATGCAAAGATCGGAGATATCATTATCGAAATGCCAGCGATGAATCTGGTAAAACGAAAACCAAAAGAATTGTTAGGACGAAAGGTATTTTCAAGATTCGGAGCAGAGTTTCCGATCCGTTTTGATTTTCTGGATACAATGGGCGGCGGGAATTTATCCTTGCAGGTACATCCATTGACGGAATACATTCAGCAGAATTTTGGAATGCATTATACACAGGATGAAAGTTATTACATCTTGGATGCAGACGAAGGAGCTTGTGTATATCTTGGAGTGAAAGATGGCGTTACAGCAGATCAGTTGATTCCAGCATTGGAGAAAGCACAAGAAGGAGATGAACTTTTTGATGCTGAGAAATATATCAATAAGATTCCGATTAAAAAACATGATCATGTATTGATCCCTGCGGGAACGATCCATTGTTCAGGAAGTGACGCGATGGTGCTTGAGATCAGTGCAACACCATATATTTTCACAATGAAATTATGGGACTGGGGAAGAGTTGGACTGGATGGCAAACCAAGACCGGTCAATATTGAACGAGGTTCCCACTCTATCCAGTATGACAGAACAACAAAATGGGTAAAGGATAATTTGATCAGCGACATCAAAGTGTTAGAAGATACAAAAGATCTGAAAGTGGAGAAAACAGGATTACATGAATTAGAATTCATAGAAACAAAGCGTTACTGGTTTGATAAGAAAACAACATTTAATACAGAAGAATCCGTCAATATGTTAAATCTGATCGAAGGAGAAGAGGCCGTGATTACTTCAGTCGATGGAAGTTTTGAACCATATGTTGTGCATTATGCAGAGACTTTTATCGTTCCGGAATGTGTAGGAGAATATGAAATCACACCATGTGGAAGATCAGAAAACAAACAGATTGCAGTAATCAAAGCAACGGTTCAGGTATAAAGGAGAAAGATATGAATACAGGATTTGATATTAAAGCAGATACAGATAATATGGAATTCATATACGGAAAAGATGTATTTGGACCAATAACAGAGAAGAGAAAACTCGATGATATCAGACAGAGTCTAAGTGATCCAAATGTAGACGGTCCAGAATATGTATATGCAGTCGCAATGGATGTTGGGAAAGAAAAAGACAAAGAAGATCTGATTAAAAGAAATCTGTTATATGGAGCTATGATCTTCGGGGATGGAATTGTCGGTGAAGAACCAGTAAGAAGCCAGGGACATATTCATGTAATCTCTCCATCCTGCAATGCATCAACCTGTGAAGTATATGAAATATGGTTAGGAGAAGCTTACATCTATATGCAAGAAACAGCAAAGGATGATCCGGGAAGATGTTACGCAGTTCATGCAAAAGAAGGAGATGTTGTGATCGTTCCGCCGGGATGGGCTCATTGCACGATCAACGCAGATCCGAAAGTACCAATGTTATTTGGCGCATGGTGTGTCAGAGATTACGGATTTGATTATGAAGATGTAAGAGGACATAAAGGTGTTGCATATTTTCCAAAAGTCAGAAATGATGAGATCATATTTGAGAAAAATAAAAATTATAAAGAAACACAGTTGGTCGTAAAAGAAGCAAGAACATATGAAGAATTTGGATTAAAAGCAGGTGTTCCGATTTATACACAATATGAGGAAAATAAAGAAATGTTTACATTCGTAACGAATCCAACAGTTGCAGATGAGATCTGGAAGAATTACGAACCTTGATAAGGAGGATGTTATGCCAAAAGAGAATTATGCGTGGTATTATCTTGGAAATGGCATTGAAACGTTCGGAATTAATGGGAAACCATCCAAATATGAAATGAAACTGCCAGGAAAAGATGAGATATTAGCGAGAGTTGATGCAGTTGCGTTGTGCGCATCAGATATCAAAATGATCCGAATGGGAAATGATTACCCATTATTTAAAAACAGAGATTTTCATAAAGATCCTGCAATTTTAGGACATGAATTATCTTTGACAATTGAAGAAGTAGGAGAGAACCTGAAAGATCGTTGGAAAAAGGGAATGAGAGTCGGGGTTCAGCCGGACGTTTACATGAGCTCTGTTCGTTATTGCATGGGAGTAAATGTAGATGGCGGAATGCAGCATTACATCTTACTGCCAAAACCTGTTTTTTATTCTGATCAGGGAGAAACGATTTTTGAGGTAGACAAGAATCTAAGCTATGCATCGGTAGCCCAGTTAGAACCAAATGCCTGTGCGGAAGCTTCTTATCGGGCATGGGGAAGAAATGAGTTTGATAAAGAGGGCTCTATTCTTATTTATATTGGACCAGAAGGAGATCAGGAATACATGCTGGATAAAGAATTAGAGCATAAAAAAGTTGTCATATTTTCCAAAGGAAACAAAACAAAGAAATATCCAGAAAATGCAGTTGACATTACATCTTTAAATGATGCATGGAAAGAAGCAGAAAATGGATTTGAAGACATTTTAATAGTAGGAAATATTGAAAATGAAGAATTTGAAGACATTTTAGAGCATATGTCAGACACAGCCTTGATCTGCTGGCTGGCAGAACAAGAAACAGATCAGATGATTAAAGCAGACATTGCCAAAATACATTATGGCAAGAATAACTGGATCGGAACAACCAGTAAATGTCTGTCAGATGCTTTTCTTGAAGAAAAACAAAGATACGAATTAAAAGATAGAGGTACTTTACTTGTGATGGGCGGTGCTGGAGCGATGGGACGGATTCACACATTACGGGCAATTATGAAAGAAAACCCGCCAAGCAAGATTGTTGTAACAGCAAGAAGAAGAAAAAGATTAGAAGCATTACTCGATGATTTTGGAGAGGTTGCGAAGAAACATCAGGTGAAATTAAATATTGTAGCAATGGAAGATCCTGATTGGAGAAAGGAGTTGAGAAGTTACTGTAAAGAAGAAGGATTCGATGATATTGTTGTAAGCGCACCAGGCACCGAGCCTGTAGAGAATGCAGTTCCGTTTCTTAAGAAAGATGGAATGTTGATTCTGTTTTCAGGAACCAAATATGGAAGCTATGCAAAACTTCCAGTCGGATATGTGGCAAGTTACGGAGCAAGGATTAATGCGAGCAGCGGATCTACGGTAGAAGATGAGAAGAAAGTTTTACGAAAGATCGAGGCAGGGCAGTATCATCCGGATCAGAATGTCATGGCGATTGCAGGATTTAAAGCATTGAAACAGGCAGTCGAAGCCGTGAGCCAGGGAAAATACCCTGGAAAAGTTATCATATACCCACAATTGGATGACCTTCCATTGTTGGATATCCATCAGATCGGAGATTATGACAAAGCATTTGAAGGGGCACAGATAAATGGGTGGAATCGGGAATATGAGGAAAAATTATATCAGAAACTGAAAAAAGGAGAGTGAGAAAATATGAAAACTGAAAAGCCAATCGTACATTTTGGATGTGGGGCACTGGGAAGAGGATTGGTTATGCCGCTGTTGTATCAGAGTCAGAAAACATTAGCAGCGATTGACACGAATGAGAAGATTCTGGATCAGATTCGCAAAGATGGTGGATACGATCTGCAGATTTCAGACAGAGAAGATCCAAGAGAACATGTGGAAGTCTGGAAAGCGTTATCTTCTATTACACAGCAGGAAGAAGTCATTGAAACTTTAAAGAATGCAGACGCGATCACAACCTCTGTAAAGCGTGAAAACCTGAAATATCTGGTACCAGTGATCTTAAAAGCATGGGGAGATGATCCTTGTACAGGGAAAGCAATCATTTGCTGTGAAAATGTAGAAAATGTAGGGATTTATTTTAAAAATCTGCTAATGGAGCAATGCAGTGAGAAACAAAAAGAAAATATTCAGAAGATTAGAATTCCGAATACGATCGTAGATCGTATCTGTTCCATGAACAGTGAAGATATGACAATCGTAAGTGAAGAGTTTCATGAATTAAGTGTAGATAAAAATGTGCTTTCAGAAACAGGTATTGAATATATCAACAGCATTGATAACGTGGAAGGACATTTTTACAGAAAAAGATATTTATTAAATTCCTATGCAGATGCAATTTCATTTTTGGCAAAGAAAGAAGGACTTACTTATTTATATGAGGCAGCACAAAATGATAAGATTAACGAACAGATCAAACCTTATATGGAATTATTAAAAGATCTATTACATGAAAGGTATCACATTTCAAAAGAAGAACTGGAACAATGGCAGGAGATTTACAGAAAACGACTCCAAAATGATAAGATTCCAAGAAAACTTACGACAGTTGCACGTAATCTATGGGAAAAATTAACCGTGGAAGAGCGTTTTGTAAAACCATTGATACAGTTACTGGAGATGAAGAAAGATATAGCAGAAGGTGCAAAGTTTATCAAGAAACTGATCGAGTGCGGAACGGAAGATGAGGAACTATCACAGATCAAAGAAAAACTGATGGAGATTTGGAATGTATGTCCAGAAGGAGAAATTTTATTCAACATGATCGATAAGATTTCTGATTGATGATCGGGAAGGGAGAAATTCTATGGAAATGATTCGGAAAGAAAATATTTGTATGGTTGAATCCATCAAAGATAAAAAAGAACTTTTTCATTTTCTAGCAGAATTTATGGCGAAACAGGGACAAATAGAAAATGATGAAATAGAAAAAATAGAAAATGGGTTATGGAAACGTGAAGAGTTATCGTTAACCGGAGTAGGAAACGGGGTAGCAATTCCGCATGTACAAAATGAGGCAGTAAAGAATCCGACGGTAGTATGTGTCAAATCTGAAAAACCAATCTTTTATGAGGGATTAGAAGAAAATGAAGTGCATCTGGTATTTATGATCGCAGTGCCGCCAAATGCGGGGGATCAGCATTTGAAATATCTTGCGGCATTATCAAGAAAATTAACCGATGAGAACTTTGTGGCAAGTTTAAGAAACAGTAAAAATGAGGATGAATTATATCAGATACTGAAAAACTTAAACGAAAAGGAGGAAAAAACTATGAGCGGAATAAAGAAAATCCTTGCAGTTACCGCATGCCCTACAGGAATTGCCCATACATACATGGCAGCAGAAAATATTGAAAAAGCAGCAATCGCAAAAGGATATGAGGTCAAAGTTGAAACGAATGGATCATCTGGAGCAGGAAATATTCTGACAGAAGAAGAGATTAAACAGGCAGATGCGATCATTATAGCAGCAGATACAAAAGTAAAAACAGCAAGATTTAACGGAAAAAGAGTCTTATTTGCATCTGTAACACAGGGAATAAAAGAGCCGGATGTATTGATTGACAAAGCTTTAAAAGAACCTGCTTATCATGAAAAAGAAGAGACACAGGAAACCGGAACAAAACGAGGAATTTATTCTCATCTGATGAGTGGTGTTTCTAACATGCTTCCATTAGTTGTAGGTGGAGGTATTCTGATTGCAATTTCTTTCATGTGGGGAATCAATTCAGCATCCGCAGATAGTGATCAGTTTAATCAGATTGCAGCATGGATCAATCAGGTGGGTGGTGCATCCTTTGGATTAATGCTTCCAATTCTTGCGGGATACATTTCTTATAGTATTGCAGACCGCCCAGGTCTGGCACCAGGACTTGTCGGTGGTATGTTAGCTTATAATGGTGGAAGTGGATTCTTAGGCGCATTAGTTGCAGGATTTTTAGCAGGAGCAGTTGTTAATGGATTAAAGAAACTGTTTAAGGGACTTCCAAAATCTTTAGATGGACTAAAACCAGTTTTACTTTATCCTTTGATCAGTATTTTCGTTGTAGGAATGATTATTGTTGTAGCATTAAATCCAATCATGTCAGAAGTGAATGTGATCATTACAAACTTCTTAAATCATTTAGGAGGAGCAAATAGAATCTTACTTGGCTTAGTACTTGGAATGATGATGGCAGCAGACCTTGGAGGACCAATCAATAAAGCTGCATATGCCTTCAGCCTTGCAATGTTAGAAGCAGGAAACTATCAGATCATGGGAGCCGTAATGACAAGTGGTATGGTTCCAGCCGTTGGTGTCGCATTAGCAACCAGCCTTTACAAAAAGAAATTTACACAAGAAGAAAGAAACGCAGCAAAAGCAAATTACATTATGGGATTATCATTTATCTGTGAAGGCGCAATTCCATATGCAGCAGCCGATCCAAAAGCAATCATTCCATCTCTGATCATTGGATCTGGAATTACAGGAGCATTATCCATGTTCTTCAAAGTGGGATGCCCAGCACCACATGGCGGAGTTTTCGTACTTCCAGTTGTACAGAATGCAGTTATGTTTTTAGCCGTAATTGCAATTGGAGTTGTACTTACCGCATTATTAATAGGTGTGTTAAAGAAAGATCTTGAGTAAGTGACTTACAGATCATGATGACAAAAAATTGTTCAGACTTTAGCGGTCTGGGCAATTTTTTGTGGTAAATGGTGCCAATGTGAAGGGTTTTAAGGTCCCAAAAGGAACTTAAGCTCCCTGAGACCTTACGAAGTCAGAAAACAAGGAATTAATAACACAATAAAAGAGTGTAGAGTGAAGAAATCAGAAAAACAGAAGTAGTAATATTAAAAAAGAACAAGATATGGAAATTGCCAGATAACATAAGGTCTACGGTATCAATGTCTTCGTTTTTTGTCGTTACAGACTATTCATTTCATTTTGACTACTGCTGGAATTATAGTATACGCATTTTGGAGTTTCATGTATTCTAAAAAATCTTGTCTGAAGGTTTTCTTTTTTAGTTAATGTCCAGCTAATTGTTGAACAATAACAATGAAAGAAGTATGTTATGTTGTTAATGGAGTAAGTCTTGACATAAAAAAAATGAAATGATATTCTAATAATAGAAAAAGGTGCTACCGATATGACGGTCACCTGATATTTAATGAATCAAAAAATGATCGCTTAAATTGACAGGTTTAGGGCGATCATTTTTCTGTCTTGGCATCATGCTTTCCGCGATTGTAGCCAAGACTATAACATGCGATACACAATGATAGTACAGCAATTAAGCTTTCAATCGTTAGCATAATTCAAGTCCCCTTTCCGTCGAATTTCTCTTTTTCAAGAGATGATCTATGTAATCGGGGCTATAACTCCCACGTAGGAAGTGACCGCCATTCACGTCAAAGTGAAGTAACACCTGTTTTTTATTTTATCAAATCATGTATACTTATTCAATTAAAATATTCTATTTATTAAATTTTATAAAGTATACAATATTAATTTGACATTCTTAAGTTTATATTTTAAATATTTTGACAAATCGGTGCAGTAGAACCCCTTTTACCTTCTGTTAATAAACACAAAAATTATTAACCAGTACCGCTTAAGGTCCCTGGAACCTTAAGAAATCACAAGCTCCTGCAGGTAAAAAAATATGCGTTGTTAAAAGAAAATATGTTATGATGAAAGAAAAACAGAAAGGATATTAATATGACAAAGATTAAATTAACAGATAACCTTTCCTTATCTCAGATCATCCGAGGTTTTTGGAGACTGGATACTTGGGAATTATCAACAGACGAACTTATTGATAACATGAAATCAAGCATAGACTTAGGTGTAACATCTTTTGATACAGCAGAGATTTATGCAGATACTTTATGTGAATCTCAGATAGGGGAAGCATTTGCCAAAGACCCGGCATTAAGGGGAAAAGTAGAGCTGATTTCAAAAACAGGAATTTACAAACAAGAAATTAATGGAGAATCATTTGGGTATTATAATACAACTTATGATAGAATCGTACGATCCTGTAAAGAAAGTCTTCAGAGATTACATACAGATTATCTTGACCTATATTTAATTCACAGAGAAGACCCTCTTTTAGATCCATGGGAGGCAGGCAGAGCAATGCTGGATCTGAAGAAAGAAGGGCTGATCAAAGAAATCGGAGTGTCAAATTTTGATCCATTTAAATTTGATGCAATGAATAAAGCAGTTGACGGAGCACTTGTAACGAATCAGATTGAATGGAACCCAGTATGTTTTGAACATTTCAATTCTGGAATGATGGATTATCTGACAGTTAATAAAATTCATCCAATGATATGGTCACCACTTGCAGGAGGAAGATTATTTCAAGAAGATGATCTACAATGTAAGAAAGCAATGGATAAGATCAAAGAAATCGCTGAGAGACATAACTGTGAACCAGATACGATCGTGTATGCATGGATCATGTATCATCCAGTACAGGCAATGCCGATCGTTGGAAGCAGAAAGGTTGAGAGGATTGAATCTGCAGTGAAAGCAATGGATGTTAAATTAGAGCATTATGAATGGTACGAGATTTATGCAGCAAGCGGACAGCAGCAGATAAGATAATGAATAAAATGAATGAAAATAGAAAAATCGTGTTAGATACTTTAAATGAGCAGAACATCGAATATGAAATGTTTGAACATCAAGCGGTATACACAGTCGATGAAATCGAAGATTCTGACCTGTGGAATCATGAGAATGGAATAGGTGCTAAGAATTTATTTTTACGAGATGGCAGCGGAAAGCATCATTTTCTTGTGATCATTCGGGAAGACAAGCAGGCAGACCTTAAGAAAGTAAGAGACGAGATTGGAAGTTCCAGACTAAGTTTTGCCTCAGCCGAGCGTCTAATGAAATATCTAAATATTGAACCCGGATCTGTTTCGCCGTTAGGCGTTTTGAACGATCAGGAATGTGTGATTCCGGTATTCTTTGACGAAGATCTGAAAGAATATGAATACATTGCAGTCCATCCAAATGATAATACAGCAACGATCTGGATGAAACTTGCTGATCTTGTGAATGTCATAAAGTTGCATGGAAATCAAGTGAAATTTATCAATGTGGAATAAAATTCATGAATAAGAAAAAGAACACAAGATTCTTTGATTTTTTGAGAATTGAGGACTATAATGTAGCCAATATAAAGAGTCAAAAGAATAAAGAGAAAGAAGGCAACGAACAAGATGAGTTATTATAGTGTGAATTTACCAAGTTATACGATCGGAGAGGGATGTTATAAAGAGATTCCGCATACAACAAGATTTTATGGAAAAACAGCTGTTGTGATCGGTGGAAAGATCGCGATGTCTAAAGCAAAAGATAAGATCTTAGAAGGAATCAAAGATTCCGATGTAGAAATCCTTGATTTTATCTGGTACGGTGGTGATTCCACCTATGAAAATGGTAACGCATTGATCGACATGGACGTTGTCAAGAAAGCAGACATGATCTTCGCAGTCGGTGGAGGACGTGCCTGTGATACATGTAAATACGTGGCAAATGAAATGGATAAACCATTATTCTGCTTCCCAACCGTAGCATCAAACTGTGCATCTGTCACAGCAATCTCTGTAATTTATAACCCAGATGGATCATTCAGAGAATATTACTATCCAAAGAATGCAAACCATACATTCATCGAATCATCCATCATCGCTGATTCACCAGAAGAATTATTATGGGCAGGAATCGGAGATGCATTAAGCAAAGAATGTGAAGCAGTATTTGCATCCAAAGAAGACGAATTATCCCATACACCAATGATGGGAGTACAGCTAAGCAAGATCTGTACTACACCACTTGTTGAATATGGAAAGAAAGCATTGGACGACTTAAGAGCGAATAAAGTATCTTATGAATTAGAACAGGTAGCGTTAGACATCATCATCAGTACAGGATTAGTATCTAACATGGTAAGTGCAGCACCAAAATATTACTATAACTCAAGCCTTGCACACTGTGTATATTACGGATCAACCGTTACAAAAGGCGGAGAAAAACATTTACATGGAGAAATCGTATCATTAGGTGTGCTATGTCTGTTAACTTTCGGAAAAGAATACGAAGAAAGAGAACGAATCGCAAAATTCAATTTGAGTATGGGATTGCCAGTATGCTTTGAAGACATTGAGATTACAGAAGATGATTTTGATGCAATGGCAGAGAAAGCAATGACCACTACAGAATGGGACTTCAAACCTGAGAATGCTGGGGTTACGAAGGAAAGCTTTATTCAGTGTATGAAAGAAACAGATGAATATGGTAGAAGTATAAAATTTTAATTTGTAAGTTGGCCAACTGTAGATTTCGAGTATATGATAAAAAATAAATAAGCAACCGAAAGCGATGCGGTGGAATTTTGCTCATATTTTGAACAAATCGCTGATTCGCCCAATTTCCTACGAAAACTCGCTCTGGAGTTTGTCTAAGACCAAAGTCTTTGAAGCTCAGACATTCGTCCAATTGGGCTGCGAATTTATTCAAAATATGGCAAAATTCCAATGCATCGCTTTCGGTTGCTTATTTATTTTTTATCATATACCAGAAGTCTAAAGTGTGGACAATTACAAGATTGGAAAACTTAAGTGGTGTGTATGTTGAGTGTTATCGTTTTTCAATTTTTGTAGTGACAGACAGTGTTTATTATAAATACCAATACAGTAAAACATACACACCTACCAGTGGTTTCGATAATTGAAATTATTAACCAGTATCGTATAACATACATGCAAGTTTACACTTCAAATCGATACTTTTTTTGCCTATAAAGATTAGGGTGTCAAAAGTCCCTTTTTTGATATTTGATTTTGTTTGTACCTTGAAAATTTAACACGAACTGGTAAAGGATATGATTTTTGATTTATGATTTCCTGATATCTGAAGCAATGATTCATTGGTTTTATGCTGTTTTCTCATTTGAAGCATACGAATCCAAGCTACTTATATAATCTAATAGCTTCTGAAAATCTAATGCCGCTATTTTAAAATCCAAAGAATAATCGGGTACGCTTTTTGCCGTGTACAGGGATATTATCCACATGATATCTTCGGCGGAGAAGAGATGGAATTGCTTCAACTCTATTTCTAAATTTTGCGTATTCAGAAAATTCTTCCGTTTGCATATACTGTAATTGTTTAGCACGACCAACGGATTTCCAAGATACTTCTTTTCGTGCGCGTGTTTTTAGAAAACGTGGCTGACATCGGTCTCTATAACGACATTCTTCACATTTACTTCTCTGAAAATATGCAACGGAACGATCATTTCCAGGATCATAGCTGCATTCTTCTGGGGTACAGCCATTTTTGCATTTGATGAGATATTTACCATCTTCTGTAAACACAAAATCAGCATATATTTCATCTGGTTTTCGTCCTGTGAAATTGGTTGTAACAAGTTTCAGATTGTGCTCAGATGCTAAACGTGAGTTTTTTTCTCCATTGTATGCTCCATCGGCAACAAAAAAGGAACCATCTGAAAAATCTTTTTTTTCGTTTAAGATAATCTTTCATAAACTGATTGTCTGCATAAGTGTTTGGCTGGTAATCATAATCTATGATCAAACTGCCGTTTTCTCCAACAGATTCAACTATGTTTCCAACATAGCCGAGATGTTTGCCACCTGCCTTATATCTAAAAGTAGCTTCAGGATCAGAAGGATTAAGTAATACTTCCGAAGGATTTTCAACTTCCTCTTTTTGTCGAAGTCTTCTTGAACCATCATCGTCAATGATCGTGTGTTCTTTTAGCAGGCGGATAAGAAGCTGATATTCACTTGTATCATCAAAATCACCTGTTGAATCGCAGATTTTTATTAAAATATCAGCATCTTTCATTACAACAATGGTTCTCTCAGTGGCATCCATATCCCGTTTGTGATATATGCATTTATTATAATCATCTTTTTCAATGTAATGATGTTGTTCATCTGGAATCTTGGTCCCACGCTCATTCATTATCTTACAAAGATTGGAAACACAGGTGTAAAACAATTCAAGCAATGAGAGGTTTCTGATATTTGCAGCAACCATTAGGCTGTCCATGCGTTGTTTATCCGGAGTGATGTTCATAAAATCAGATATTTCTTTTGCCATTTTTACGACGCATTCATGAATAAGATCAACATCATGTTCTGTTTCGTAAGAAAGAACCCTTGCCCTAAATCGACTGAGGGTTCTGTCGCTGATTGGCTGTTCCTCAAAACTGGTTGTATGCAAAGCATACTGATAACGAATGTCAAATGCCATAGCTTCAACGATCTCATCATCAGTAACATTAAGAGCTTCTTTAAGAATCAATGCTCCAACAATCACATTGACAGGAGTATTAGGTCTGGATGCTTTTTTACTATAAAGAACAGAAAAAATGTTTTCATCAATAGCAGGAAAAACTTTGTCTGCAAAAGTTTTTGTCCATGATTTTTCTAACATTCGTTTTTCGCGTTCTGTAAGATTAAAAGTACTATCTAAAAGAGAAATTTGTTGATTATCATTTTTTACAAAAGACATATGGATCACCTCACAAAATCATATTTATATTTTACCAGAGAATCCAATATTTTTACATATCGTGTTAAGTTTTCAAGGTACAAATTTATATCAAAGGTTATAAACCTTTTGACACCCTAATCCTATGAAGAAACTTCTATTAGAATTCCAATACTGCCATATATCAGATCGCTAAATCTGTCTAATTCAGTTGCGATCGTAGCATATGAAGTACTTAGACATCAAGGTTTTAAAGCGTTTCAGATGGAGGGTCAGCTGCATCATTATAGATGGTAGATCGAAGAAAGAAAATTAAATAGTAGAATATAATAATTGCCAGATTATCTATAATCCTGGCAATTATTTTTTGGCTCATCAAAGTTGGATAGTGCATAAATTCAGACTGTTTTGGTTAACAAAATAGATAAGGCAAAAACCGCGTAAATTAGGAATTTGTTGGTAGAAGAATAAAAAAATAAGAAAAGATTAGCATAATTAGTACAAATTGATAAAAACAGCTGACGTTAAGTTGGACTTCAAAAAGAAATGACAAGAAATTATAATTAAAAACAAGTTGAAGGGAAACAGGTGAGAAGATGAATCGAAGAGGAAATAAAATATTCAGTGAGTTAATTTGGAATAACAAATTAACGATTGCAGCGTTTAAAGATAAATATAATGTTCAGGAACATTCCATAAGATTAGCAGTGAAGAGTATCAATGATGATCTTGAGGAAGCTGGATTGCCAACTATCTCTAAGAATAGTGAAGGAGAGCTTAGTATCCAAGGAAAAGATCAGATTCATATTAAGAAGTTTGAAAAATTCATTCAAAATTATAATTTCTATTCTTACACCATGACCAAAAACGAGAGACATACAATTTTAGCCTTAATACTTTTAAACGGCAGAGAATATATCACAGTGGATATGCTGAAAAATGAAATTGGAGTCAGCAGAAATACGATTTTAAATGATCTTCAGGAGCTGAAAAGCTGGTTTGAAGACAGGGGAATGACTTTAAAAGCAAAACCACATGTTGGATATGTGATCGAAGCAACAGAGACACAGATTCGTGAAAATATTCTAAAACTTATGGAAGTT